>Ga0070697_100000027_pt1 | contig 126031 bp, 88 predicted proteins | sample KBSK1501metaG_FD_65475 | JGI IMG/M metagenome (GOLD analysis project Ga0070697, IMG submission 65475) | Corn, switchgrass and miscanthus rhizosphere microbial communities from Kellogg Biological Station, Michigan, USA - KBS K1-50-1 metaG | ecosystem: Host-associated > Plants > Roots >...
GTGCCGGATTACCTGGCGGGCCTGCGACGCGGGGCCGCGGATCTGCGCATCGGCGTGCCGGCGGAGTATTTCCGTGGCGGTATGGACCCGGAGGTCGATGCGTCGGTGAAAGCCTCCCTGAAGCTGGCCGAGCGGGCGGGGGCGCGTCTCGAGGAGATCTCCCTGCCGCACACCCAGTACGCCATCCCGACCTACTACATCATCGCCACGGCCGAAGCGAGCAGCAATCTGGCGCGTTACGACGGCGTGCGCTACGGCCACCGCGCGACGGGCGCCGGACAGATGGGACAGCTCTACGTTCGCACCCGCACCGAGGGTTTCGGAGCGGAGGTGAAGCGGCGCATCATGCTCGGCACCTACGTCCTCTCGTCGGGGTATTACGACGCCTACTACCTCAAGGGGCAGAAGGTGCGAACGCTCATCCGGCAGGACTTCGAGCGCGCCTTCAAGAACGTGGATGCCATCGTCACGCCGACGACGCCGACGCCCGCGTTCCGGTTCGGAGAAAAGACGGACGACCCGCTGTCCATGTATCTCTCCGACATCTTCACCGTGACCATCAATCTCGCCGGGCTGCCGGGCCTGTCGATCCCCTGCGGGCTGACACGCGAGCGACTGCCGATCGGATTGCAGATCATCGGTCGTCGCTTCGACGAGGCAACGGTCCTTCGTCTGGGAGCGGCTCTCGAGTCCGAGCTGAAGTTCCACCAGCACCGCCCTCCCCTCGTCGGGGCCGCGTGACACCGGTTCCACGCTCCCCGAGCGGGCGTGCCGGGATCGCCCTTCTCATGGTCCTCGCGACCGGGCTCCCATGGCCGCCGGCCCCGCGGGCGGCCGGCGCGGGTTCCGAGCCGAAGCCGGCGCAGCGACTCGACGTCCCCGCCGGGCGCGCCGACGCGGCGGGCCACCGGAGCGCCAACGGCGAACATGCCGAGCTCCGCCAGGGAAAGGACCTGGTGCTCGTGGTACCGGTCCATCCCGGCGATACGTGGACGGGGCTCGGCCAGAAATATCTGGCCGATTTGCGCGAGATTCCGGCGGCGCGCGCCCGCAACGGCGACCGTCCGCCGTCGGCCGGCGGCACGGTCGAGCTCTCCTATGCGTCCCTGAACGACACCTTCAAGGTGAAGACCTTGCGCGAGCTGTTTCCCGAGGACGGTCCGCGTGACGGCGACTGGATTCACCACGCCGGCGCCGGCCGGCAGCCGGCGTCCGACGACAGTCTCTGGAACCTTGCCCTCTGGCTGACGGGGCGCGGCGAGAACTTCAGCGTCCTCGCCGATCGCAACTCGTTACCCGGACTCATCCCGACCAAGGGTCAGGACATCGTCATCCCCGGCGAGCTTCTCCTGCCCGCGTTCGCCCGTCTGGCGGGGGCCGCCTCCGCGCACGCGGACGACCAGGCGCTTTCCTCATCCGACGGGGACGTGAATGGCGGTGATTTCACCGAGGTGCCGGCCGAGGCCGAGGCGGGCACAGCGACACGCGGCGCTCCGCCGAAGGGGCAGGCGACCGACGCGACCGGACAGCTCGTCTACGGCGCCGACGATGCCGGCGCGTTCGCGCGTTACCGTCTCAAGAAGGGCGAGGCCCTCTACTCGGTGGTGATGCGCTTCACCGGCAGGGTCGACAGCCAGGAGGTGAACGAGCTCGCGCGGGCCATCGCTGCCCGCAGCGGCATCCGCGACGTCACCGACATCCCGACCGGTTACCCCGTGAAGATTTCCATGGACGATCTGCTTCCGGAGTTCCTGCCCGGCCAGGATCCCAGGCGACAGGAGTGGGAGAAGAATCAGGAGACGATCGCCCGCTACACCAACCAGGCGCGCAGCCGGAACCTGGAAGGGGTCACGGTGATCCTCGACGCCGGTCATGGAGGCCGCGACCGCGGTGCCTATCACAACGGCATCTCGGAGCACGAGTACGTCTACGACATCCTGTGCCGGATCAAGGCCCGACTGGAGAGCGACACGTCCGCACGCGTTTTGACCACGATTCGGGATCGCCAGGAGGGGTACCGGGTCCGCGATCAGGTCCGCCTAACGAGGAACCAGGCGGAGATTCTGCTCACCGACCCGCCGTTTCCCCTGACACAGCCCAACGTCAGCGTCAATCTGAGGTGGTATCTGACCAACTCCTATTTCCGGCGACTCGTCGCGGACGGCAATGATCCGCGCAAGATCGTCTTCACCAGCCTGCATGCCGACGCGCGCCACCCGGGAGTGGGAGGAGTGATGATCTACGTGCCGGGAGAGCAGTATCGGCGCAATCGCTACGGTTATACCGGCCCGGTCTACGCGCGCACCCGCGAGGCCCGGGAGCAGCCGTACGTCTCGTTCACGCGGACCGAGAGGGAGCGGTCGGAAGGACTGTCGCGCCAGTTCGCGTCCTCGCTCCTGAAGGGGTTCCGGAGGCGCGGCGTGTCGATCCACCCGTATGAGCCGGTGCGCGAACGGATCATCCGCCGTCGTCGATCCTGGGTCCCGGCGGTCCTGCGCTGCAGCGAGGTCCCCGTGCAGGTCCTCGTCGAGGTCAGCAACCTGAGCAACCTGGCGGACAGCCGTCTGATCTCCGACCCCGCCTACCGGCAGAAAGTGGCCGAAGCCTACATCGACGCCCTCTACCTTTATTATGGCGAGCCCCTCCCCGGCTCCTCCTCCCGCCTGGTCACGTCCCGGGGCAACTGAGGCGCCCCGGGCAACGGGCGACCGCTCGGCTCTAAAAAGGAGTCTCTTCCGTGATGCCGTGCTGCCGCGCGTACTCCTGCGCGACGCGGACGCGTCGTTCCAGACTCGGGTGGGTGTAGAGCAGTGTCTCGATCCAGGGGTTGACGTGGTACTCGTCGAGATCGAGCCGGCCGAACTTCAGGAGCGCCGAAGCGGCGGCCGCCGGGTCGCGAGAGGCCTCCAGCCCGAACACGTCGGCCTGGTGCTCCTGCATCCGGCTGTAGGTGGCAATGACCGGGCGGACCAGGAACAGGAAGACGCCCAGCACCAGGATGATCAGCGGCAGGGACGACGGCTCCGAAATCGCCGCGATCCCGAGGGACGGACGCCGCTCGAGCAGCCGGCGCATCACTCGATCCACGATGAAGAACCCCATGAGAATGATCACAGCCAGGAACGCGAGGGTCTTCGGGATGTGGTGCAGCACATAGTGACCCATCTCGTGTCCCATCACCGTCCTGATCTCGCGGAGCGTGAGATTCTTGAGGATGGTGTCGTACAGCACGATCCGTTCGGTGCCGAACAGCCCGGCGACATACGCGTTGGTGTGACTGGACTGTCGGCTGGCGTCGACCTGATAGACCTCGTCGGCCGGGATCCCCTCCCGTCGCGCCATCGCCAGGATGTCCGAGCGCAGCCGGTCGTCCTTCAGAGGCTCGAAGGTGTTGAACAGGGGCGCGATGAACACCGGCTCCACGGCGACGATCAGGATGGCGCACAGGATCGCCAGACACGAGCCCGCTAACCACCATCGGCGCCCCAGACGGCGGATGGCCGCGTACAGGACCACGAAGAAGATCGGCTGCACGATGAGGGTCACGAGGAGTCCCTTCCCCCGGTCGCCCATCCAGGCGGCGAAGGTCTGGTTGGCGAAGCCATAGCGCCGCTCGCGCACGAAGCCGCTGTAGATGGCGATCGGGAGCGCAGCGATGGAGCTCACCAGCGTGAACAGCACCGTATAGGCCGCCACCTGCAGGTTGGGCGACCGGCCGAGCCTTCCGGTCCACGTCTGCAAGGTCGCACCGAATCCCGAAAAGACGATGAGTCCCAGGATCCCCGCCGACCACAGGGAATTGACGACGTACAGGACGTAGCTGCCGTGGGAATACGATTCCATCCTGGGGTCGTCCGGTGGAATCGCGCCCAGGGGGTGCTCCACCATCTGCGGGACGGGGGCGATCGTCTCGGGGCCAATGGCCGCGGGCGCCGGCGCGGTCGGTTCGGCGGCGCCCGGCTGGGCCGCGACGGCGGGTCGGTTCTGGTGACCGGCCATCACCAGCACCGCCACGGCCACGAACACCCGCGCTCCGCTCATCCCTCCTGCTCTGCCCAGGCCCGTCCGGACCCGGAGAGCACGTCGATGAGGGATGGTGATCATGTGGGACGGACTGATTCGGGACCCCGATGCATCTCCGGCGCGCCGTCCGTCATGCGCTCGCGAATCTGGGCGAGCGGGATCGATCCGAAGGAGAGGAGCTCGTCGTGGAAGGCCCGCAGATCGAACGCCGGGCCCCGCCGCCGCTTTACGTCAGCGCGCAGGTCCATGATCGCCTGCTTGCCGACCGCGTACGACATCGGCTGCGTCGGCGTGCGAGTGTAGCGCAGCACTTCGGCACGGGCGCTCGGAGTCTCGAGGCGGGCGACATCGTGAAGCATGTCCGCGGCGCGATCGACCTTCATCCCGCGGGTGTGAAGCCCCACGTCGATCACCACACGGCAGGCGCGCCAGAGCTGATCCTTGAGCTGCAGCACCTGACTGCGGCGGTCCGGGTAATACCCCTGCTCCGCCATCATCTCCTCGCAGTAGAAGGCCCAGCCCTCGATGAACACCGGCGTCACGAAGAAGCGCCGGACTTTCGAGGCGAGGCGGGTGGCGACCGAGAGCTGCAGGTGATGGCCCGGATAGGTCTCGTGCACGACCGTCGCCGGGATGCCCGGTCTCAGGTGATCCTGCAGCATGCGCGCGCGGACCTCCGGCGGGGCTCCGGTCATCGGTGAGGTGACCCAGAAGAACCCGTCGCGGGAGCCTTCGAAGGCCGCCGGCGCCACATAGGCCGCGAACGGCGTGACGGTCCTCTGGAAGGGAGGAGTCTCGACCACGTGCAGGCGCTCTCCCGCCGGCAGGGTCGCCACGCGGCGCTCCTGCACGAAGCCGCGGGCGCGCTCCACCTCGCTGCGGTAGGCGGAGAGAAATTCCTCCTCGGTCGGATGGTCCAGTTTCCACTCGGCCACGAGCGCCTGCCAGGAGCGCTGCGGATCGATGGCGCGGGCGGCCTCCACCAGCCTCTCCTGCGATCGCGCGACCAGACGCAGACCGAACTCCTGCAGGGCGTCCGCATCCATGTCGATGCCGTGCTGGGTGCGCAGCAGAAACTCGAACAAGGGCCTTCCGATCGCGAAGTCGCCGACCGCCTCGGCGAGAAGATGACCGCGCAGATGCTCGCCAAATTCCTGCAGCTGCCGCCCAACCTCGCGAAGCACGGTCTCCAGCTCGGGACCGGCGGGACCGGCGCGGGGCACGACCTCCCGGCTCAGACCCGAGAGGAAGACGAGACTCCCATCGATCTGCTGCAGGGCCGCCGTGACCCATTCCCTCGGAATGGCCGCCGGATCGGAGAGATTCCCCCGCGCCTGCCGCAGCAGCCGCGGGACGTCTCCCGCGCGCGCCGCCGCCGCCCTCGCCCGGTCCGGCAGCGGGGCGAACTCGCGCTCGAGCAGGTAATAGAGACCGTACAGAATCTCGTCCAGATAAAACGCGGGATCGCGGAACGGCGCCCGTACCTCCTCGAGAAGACGGGCCTCCGCCTCGAGACCATCGAGGAGGACGCGGACGTCGAGCGCCTCGTCCGGGGACAGCGGGCGGAGGGAGCGGTCCAGACGCGCCAGTTCCTGGCGGTACGCCGACATCGTCTTGATCCGCGTCCCGATGGCTTCCGGGCTGCAGTCGATGAGGCGGTGATCGTGGTCGTGGATCCCGGCGGCCGTGGCAACCGTCGGATTGGCGCTCCAGATGAATCGGAGGACCTCGTCGATCAGATTGTCCAGGAGCCGGTTCATCGGACTCCCCGCCGGTACGAATCAGGTGGCGCGGGATTATACCGGAAAGGACGCGACGACCACGGGTGCGACGCGCGATGTTGACGGAGCCGAAAACGCTGTGGAATAATCCGCTGTCCTGTGGCGCCTGCAACACACGGCGTCACGTTCTCAAACGTCGCGGTGCACGGAATGCCCCCCGCCGCCGCCTCCTTCGCTGGGGACCCACGGCTCGATGAAGGTTCTCGTCGTCGGAAGCGGCGCACGCGAGCATGCCCTCGCCTGGAAGCTCCGCGGCAGCCCCCTCGTCAAGGAGCTGTACTGCGCCCCCGGGAACGTCGGGCTGGCCAAGATTGCCGATCGGGTCCCCATCGATCCCTCGTCCATCGTCGAGCTGGCGGATTTCGCCGCGACGATCAAAATCGATCTGACCGTCGTGGGGCCGGAGCTGCCGCTGACGCTCGGGATCGTGGACGAGTTCCAGAAACGCGACCTGGCGATCTTCGGCGCGACACAGGCCGCCGCCGAAATTGAGTCCAGCAAAGTGTTCGCGAAGGAGTTCATGAAGAAACACGACATCCCGACGGCGCGTTTCGATGTCGCCTGCTCCGCCGCGGAGGCGCGCGCCCTCCTCAAGAAAAAGAAGGGCGGCTTCCCGATCGTGTTCAAGGCCGACGGCCTGGCCGGAGGCAAGGGCGTTCTCGTCGCCCGGGACAAGAAAGAGGCGGAGGAGGCGATCGAGACGCTGCAGGTCGAGCGACGCTTCGGCGTGGCCGGCGATCGTGTCGTGCTCGAGGAGTTCCTCGAGGGACACGAGGCGTCCTTCTTCGCCCTGTCGGACGGCGAGCGGGTCCTGCCGCTCGTGACCTGCCAGGACTACAAGAGACTCGGGGACCGCGACGAAGGGCCGAACACCGGCGGCATGGGAGGCTATTCGCCCTCGGTCCACATCGACGCCGACACCTTTCGCGAGATCCTGGACGGCATCCTTCTTCCGACGATCGCGGGCCTGGCCAAGGAGGGGCGGCCCTACCGCGGGGTTCTCTATGTCGGCCTGATGCTCACGAAGAAAGGCCCGCGCGTGCTGGAGTACAACGCCCGATTCGGCGACCCGGAGGCCGAGCTGATCGCCGTGCGCATGAAGAGCGATCTGATCCCGGTGCTGCAGGCCACCCTGGGCGGCCGTCTCGAGGACATCAACATCGATTGGCTGAAGGCCCGCTCGGTCTGCGTGGTCCTCGCGGCCCGGGGATATCCGGGGGAGGCGGAGACCGGTGCGCCGATCGCCGGTCTCGACGCGGCCGAGGCTCAGGAGGGCGTCGAGGTGTTTCATTCCGGCACCGGCGTCAAGGACGGCAAATTCACCATCGCGGGCGGTCGCGTGCTCGCCGTGACCGCCCTGGGCGCCACCTTCGCGCAGGCCCGGGAACGCTGCTACAAGGCGGCGCAGACGATACAATTCGAAGGCCGGCATTACCGCACCGATATCGCCAAGGACACCTCCGAACACGCCTAGAGATTCGAATCCTTCGGCGGCGCGTGCTGCGTCCACTCCGCTGTCCCGGCGTCCGCTCGTTGAGACGCGCGTCCGGGCGTGCTAGCATTCCGTGTCATGCGCGACCTCAAGAAGGACGTGAACATCGCCTCCGGCACCGGCAGGATCTTCGAGCTCCTCCGGATCTATCACCAGTCCCGCGAGAACATCCGGCTGCTTCTCGAGATGAGCGGGATGGCCGATTACGAGAGGATGGGTTTCATCGACGCCTGGCAGGAGGAGATGGCCGATTTCTTCGCGCGCAACGGCTACTGCTTCGCCTGCAACCGTATGCTCGATCGCTGCGAGTGCGCGGAGCCCCTGCGCCCCCGTGCGCCGCATTCCGCCGCCTGACGCTCCCGCCCCGGCGCTCCCCGCCGACATAGGTGTCTCTGGTAGAATCACGCCGCATCGTCACGAAAGGAGACCTCTGTGGCCAGCTCTCGGCGACACGGGACCTCTCGCCCCTCGGGCGTCACGCGTCTCAAAGTCTGGGTGGCGATGGGGAGCGACAGCGATCTGCCGGCGATGGACGAGGCCTTGAAGATCCTGCGGGAGTTCGGGATTCCCTACGAGGTGGACATCACCTCCGCGCATCGCACGCCCGATGCGACCGCGGCGCTCGCCCGCAGCGCGGAGAAGCGCGGATTCGGCGCGATCATCCTCGGGGCGGGACACGCGGCGCACCTGGCGGGCGTGGTCGCCGCGCATACGACACTGCCGGTCATCGGGGTGCCGCTGGCGTCCTCGGCGCTGCAGGGGTTTGACTCTCTCCTCTCGACGGTCCAGATGCCGGGAGGAGTGCCGGTGGCGACGATGGCCATCGGCAAATCAGGCGCCATGAACGCCGGAATCTTCGCGGCTCAGATCCTGGCAACCCGCGATGCCGCCCTGCGCCGGCGTCTGCAGGCCTACAAGACCCGTCTGGCCGATAAGGTCATCGAAAAGAACCGCGCCCTCAAGATCGAGGCGACGAAGAACGGACCCTGAGCGTGCCGACCTACCGGATCGTGACCCTGGGCTGCAAGCTCAACCAGGCGGATTCGGCCGCTTTGGAAGCGCAGTTGCGCCGGGTGGGATTCGAGCGCGCCCCGATCGACCCGGACGGCGGTCACGACGGGGGCGCCGACGTCGTCATCGTCAACACCTGCACCGTCACCGCCAACGCCGATCGCGAGGCCAGGCAGATCGCCCGGCGGATGCGCGGCGCGAACCCCAACGCCCTGCTGATCGCGACCGGGTGCTACGCCGAAAGGGATCCCGCCGCTCTTGCCGCCCTGCCCGATGTGGATCACGTCGTGTCCCTGCCCGCACAGCTGGAGACCATTCCGGCCCTGGCGGCGGAGGCCTTCGGGCTCGACCCTGACGCGCCCGTTCTGTCCCTGGGGCGTTTCGGAGCGAGCGGGGGCTGCGACCCGGAGTACGGTCCGGGCGATCGCACACGCGCCCTTCTCAAGGTTCAGGACGGGTGCGACCTGCGCTGCTCCTACTGCGTCATCCCGTCGGTCCGCGGAGCCAGCCGGAGCGTGCCGCCCGGGAGAGTGCTCGCGGAGATCGCCCGGCTGGTCGAGGCCGGATTCCGGGAAATCGTGTTCACCGGCGTGAATACCGGAGATTATGGACGGGATCTCGACCCGCCGCTCAGACTGCATCATCTATTGAGCCAGGCGATCGAAGTCGAGGGCCTCGGACGTCTGCGCCTCAATTCCCTGGAACCGCGGACCGTGACCCCCGAGCTGGTCGCGACGCTCGCGGGCAGTTCGGGGCGGGTCGCGCCACACCTGCAGATCCCGTTGCAGAGCGGCTGCGACACCGTGCTGGCCCGCATGCGCCGGCCGTACCGTAGCGTCGATTACACACGCGTGGTGGAGGGCCTGCGTCGCGATATCCCGGGGATCGCGCTCGGCGCCGACGTCATCGTCGGCTTTCCCGGGGAGACCGACGCCGAGTTCGAGACGACCTGCCGGTTCATCGAGTCGTCCCCACTCAACTATCTGCACGTGTTCTCCTATTCGCCGCGCCCCGGTACGGCGGCGGCATCGGTGGCTGAGCGCGTCCCCACGACCGTGGTCCGGTCACGTAGCGCCGGGCTGCGCCGGATCGGTGACGACCTGTCCTTGCGCTTCCGGCGTTCGTTCGTGGGGAGGGTGAGACCGGCCCTCGTGTTGCGCGAGATCCGGTCGGACGGGCGTCTCAGGGCCTTGACCGACAATTTCATCGACCTGGGCTGCGACCTGGAGGGGCGCGACCCCGCCGCTCTGATGAACCGACTCCTCGACGTCGGGATCACCGCCGTCACCGAGCGCGCGACGCTGGGCGCGTTCGTCGGGAACGCCTGAGATCCTCTGGTTCGTCAGCCACCACGGGACACCTATCGGCGTGACGAGGTGTCGATCAGGTGCTGGCGCAGCGCGTCCATCAGCAATCCTTCGTTGCGCGCCCGGAGCGTCGAGAGATAGACCATCTCCGGGTCGGCCGGATCGCCCAGCAGGGCGCAGGCCCGCTTCGAGGCCCGCTGGCTGGCGGAGAGAGCGATCCGCAGCATGACGCGCGTGCCCAGAATCGACGTGAGGCGTCCGTACATCCGGCCCGCAGCGGCGAACAGCACGCGCATCGGCGACGTGGACGCGGTGCCACGATCGGAGAGACGGCGCTCGATCCGTCTCCCCCGGTCCGTCTCGGCGCGCAGGTACTCCTCGATGAGCCGCCTGCCCTCCGGGTCCCGCAGTCTCGCCGCGTAGACGCGATACAGGGACAAGACCAGATCCTGCAGGTAGAGCTCCTGCAAGAGAGCGCGGCTCTCGGCGCTCGGCCCGGGCATCACCTATTTCTTGATGGCGTCCTTCAGGGCCTTGGCGACCGTGAACTTCACCACCGTCTTGGCGGGGATCTGGATCGCCTCCCCGGTCATGGGATTGCGGCCGACGCGGGCTTTGCGCTTCGTCACCTTGAACTTGCCCAGCCCGGTCAGAGGCACCTCGCCCTCGTTCTTCATCTCCCGCTCGACGACGAGAGTGAAGCCTTCGAGGAAGGCCTTGGCCTGCTGCTTGTCCGTCCCCGTTTCCTGCGCAATCGCTTCGATCAAATCGGTACGGGTCATGCCTGGGTCTCCCTGTGGATCCGTGGATGGATTCGGCTCTCGAGGGGCGAGATCGACGTAATCGCGCGCTTTTTATCATGTTCCCGCGGAGGGATCAAGGACGACGCTGAACTCACTTCCAGTCGACCGGGAGGCGCAGCTGCTTGCCGTCCCGGTCGCGGTACAGGACGTAGCCGTTGCGCTGTCCGAACTGGTAGACGTCCCGGGTCACCTCCACGTCGCGCTTGCAGTACTGCTCGATCAGATCGACGCGTCCTTCCTTCCACCACTTCAGCGACTGCAGGCCGTCGGAGCTCTTGCCGATCCCGAGCGTTGCCTGCGCGAGGTCGCCAAGTTTCAGGCGGAAGCCGAGCTTGCGGTAGATGTCGGCGAGCATGTCGAAGGTCCTTATGCGCGACAGATCCCACTGCGTGTAAGCCCTCAGCACCGGCAGGTCGAACCGATCGATGTTGTAGCCGATCACTCGATCGGCCATCGCCAGATCGAGCAGGAGTCGATCGACGTCCTTCTCGAGGTGCGTCTTGAACTCGGAGGTCACCTGGTTGTAGGTGACCGCCAGCGCCAGCTTCATGTCGGGGATGTTCTGCCATCCACCGACCTCCTCGGCGCTCCTTTGCGTCTCGACGTCCAGGATGAGCGTCAGCTCGCCGGCCGGCCCCAGTCCCGAGGAGCCGCGTCGCACCGGCGTCGGCAGCGGCTCGTGTTCGTCGCCGCGGCCCATGAGGCGGCGCGGAGGAGGGAGCGGCGGCGTATCCGTCCGGGGCGCCGCAGTGTCTTCACGTACGGGATGGATCGCCAGGCCGCGGTTCTCCGATTCGCCGCCCGGGTCGCCCTCGAGAAGCATCTCTGCGATCGCGAGCGCCGCGTCCTTGTCGAGCGGGTTGTTGCCGTTGCCGCACTTCGGCGACTGGACGCACGACGGGCAGCCGGAGACGCAAGGACAGGCGCGCAGAAGAGCCCTGGTTCGCCCGAGGAGTCCCGCGATTTCCTCGAATCCCTTCGCAGCAAGACCGCAGCCGCCGGGATAGCCGTCGTAGATGAAGATGGCGGAGCGGCCGACCTGAGGGTGCAGGGGATAGGAGATGCCTCCGATATCGCCCCGATCGCAGATCGCGAGAAGAGGGAACAACGAGATCATCGCGTGCTCGAGCGCGTGAATGCCCCCCATGAAATTCCCTTCCCGTTCCAGGATGTCGTCACGGATCGCGTCGGGCACGGTGATCCAAAGGCCGACGGTCTCGAACGTGAGCGGCGGCAGCGACAGCTCGAACACCCCGAGACGATCGCGTCCGGACAGACGCCGCTTCTCGTAACCGGTCAGTCTCTCGGTGACCTTGATCCGGCCCAGGCTGGCGCGCAGCGCACCCTCGGACTTCTCGGCGAGAAGCTCCGTGATCTCTGTTTCTTTCTCCCCACGGACCTCGGTGTAGTAGTCGGCGTCCACCGGGACGACGCTGGCACGGCGCGTCTCGACATCGAGAGTCTTGACCAGGTACTGCTGTCCGAGGTGCAGATAGATCGCCCCAGTGTGCGTCTCGTGGAAGGCGCGCACCGCGTCGATGGTGCCGATCACGCGGGCGGCGTCTTCATCCACGATGGTGTACGTCGCGCCGATCGAGCGCAGCGAGACGTCGCGCTGCGGGCGGCGGCGCAACGTGTACCAGCGCTCGCCCCCCGCGTCCCGCGCCAGGACGCCTTCGCGCTCCAGCTCCTCGATCAGCGGGAACAGGGGGCCGTACAGCTCGCGGTCGCGGGGCGACCCCAGGGGAAGCTCCGCTCCGGCGCAGACCAGGTGAGCCCGGGCGATGACCCGATTGGCCGGATCGAACACGACCTCCTCGAATCCCCGTTTCAGGAGCTCCTCCGGGTTCGCCATGAAATACTGATCGAGGGCGTCCGGCATTCCGATGAGGACCGTGAGAGACGGACGATCCTCGCGTCCGACCCGGCCGATGCGCTGCCAGGTGGACACGACGCTCCCCGGGTAGCCGACCAGCAGGCAGACGTCGAGTCCGCCGATGTCGACGCCCAGCTCCAGAGCGCTCGTCGAGATGACGCCCGAGAGCGACCCGTCGAACAGACGTCTTTCGATGTCGCGGCGCTCCTCCGGGAGGTAGCCCGATCGGTAGGCGCTGACCCGGCCGGCGCAGCGCGGAGCCGCCTGCAGCAGCCAGGAGTGCAGCAGCTCGGTGATCTTGCGCGCCTTGGTGAAGGCGATCGCGCGCAGACCCTGCTCGACGGACCAGGCAAATAGCTGCGTGGCGGCGGTGTACGGGCTCGCGCGCGGGTTGAGAAACAGCAGGTGTCTGACCGCGCGCGGCGCGCCGCTCCGTTCCACCACGGAGAACCGGCGTCCGATCAGGGCCTCACCGAGACCCCCGGGGTTGGCGATGGTCGCGGAGGATGCGATGAAACGCGGCTCGCTCCCGTAGTGGGCGGCGATGCGCAGCAGGCGCCTCAGGACGTGGTGCAGGTGCGATCCGAAGATCCCGCGATACACATGCAGCTCGTCGACCACCACGAAGGCCAGGTTCTCGAACAGGAGTCGCCAGTCGTGATGGTGCGCCAGAAAGCCGAGATGCAGCATGTCCGGGTTGGTGATCAGGATGTCGGGGGGATCGGCCTTGATCCGGCGCCGCCGCGAGTCGGGTGTGTCGCCATCGTAGATGGCCGCGGTGACCGGCCGTCCCGTGCCGGGAAGACCCTCCGGCCCGGGGACCACACCCCCACGACGCGCCACCGCGCGTGCGAGATCCGTCATGCCCTGCAGTTGATCCTGTGCCAGCGCCTTGTACGGGAACAGGTACAGGGCGCGGGCGCCGCGGCGCGTGAGCACCGCCTCCAGCGTGGGGAGGAGGTAGACCAGGCTCTTGCCGCTCGCCGTCGGGGTGGAGACGAGGACGTCGGCGCCCGAGCGGACGCGATCGATGGCGTCCGCCTGATGATCGTAGAGCGTCGCCAGGCCGAGGTCGGTGAGCGCCCGCTCGACCGGCTCCGGCAGAGGGTTCGAGACGGTGGCGTACGACGCGTCATGCCCCGGCAGCGATGTCGCGAAAACGATATCGGCCCCGAGCTTCTCGGATCGCCGGATCCGCTCGATGAAGGGGACGAGCGGGTCGTGCGGGACGTTCTCCAAAACGGGAGGTTCGCCGCACGCCCACGCCCGCGTTCTCAACGCGCGCTCTCCCCGGATCCGTACTCGTAGAAACCGCGCCCGGTCTTGACGCCCAGCAACCCCGCGTCCACCATGCGGCGCAACAGCGGGCAGGGGCGGTACTTTGGATCGCCGAAACCGGAGTGCAGGATCTCGAGGATCGACAGACACGTGTCGAGGCCGATGAAGTCCGCCAGGGCCAGCGGACCCATCGGGTGACGCATCCCCAGGCGCATCACGGTGTCGATGTCCTCGCGGCTGCCGACTCCCTCGTAGAGCGCGAAGACCGCCTCGTTGATCATCGGCATCAGGACGCGATTGCTGATGAAGCCCGGCTGGTCCTGGGCCAGAACCGGCGTCTTGCCGAGCGCCCGCGCCAGGTCGCGGGTCGTCTCGATGGTCGACCGGGACGTGTTCTGGCCGGCGACGATCTCCACCAGCTCCATGACCGGCACCGGATTCATGAAATGCATGCCGATCACCCGGTCCGGCCGGCGCGTGGCGGCGGCGAGGCGGGTGATCGACAGGGACGACGTGTTGCTCGCCAAAACAACCTGAGGCCCGCAAATACCGTCCAGGTCCCGGAACAGCTCGGATTTGAGCGCCAGGTTCTCGCTGATGGCCTCGACGACGAAGTCGGCGGAGGAACCGATCACCGGAACCGGCGTCTCCCGGAGACGACGCTGCGCCGCCAGCCGGGCCTCGGGGGCGATCCGTCCCTTGTCCACCTGGCGTTTCAGGTGGTCATCGATGAATTGCAGGGCGGCGCCGACGGCGCCCTTCTGCTGGTCGTGCAGGAGAACGTCGAAGCCGGACAACGCTGCGACCTGGGCGATGCCCCGCCCCATCTGGCCCGCCCCGACGATCGCGATCGTGCGCGGCGTGTCGCTCGGCATCGGCCCCTCGCCGGACCCTCAGAGGGCCCGCACTGCCATCGCGACCGCGTTCCCGCCACCGAGGCAGAGGGCGGCGATCCCACGCCCGACCTTGCGATCCGCCATGGCGTATAGGAGCGTGGTGAGGATGCGTGCGCCGCTGCAGCCGATCGGATGTCCGAGCGCGACGGCCCCGCCGTTCACGTTCACCCGTTCCGGCCGGAGCCGAAGCTCCCTGAGAAGGGCGATCGCCTGCACCGAGAACGCCTCGTTCAGCTCGAAGAGGTCGACGTCCTCCGCGCCCCAGCGGGCCTTCTCGAGCGTCATCCGTACGGCCTCGACGGGGGCCATCATCACCATCTTCGGCTCGATGCCGCTGCTGGAGTAGGCCACGATCTCCGCCATCGGTCGGCGGCCGGTCTGCGTCGCCCTTTCATCCGACATCACCGTCAGCGCCGCGGCCCCGTCGTTCACCCCGGGGGCGTTACCGGCGGTCACCGTTCCTCCTTCTTTGAAAACCGGTCGCAACCGTGACAGCGCCTCGATCGACGTGTCCCGGCGGGGGCTCTCATCCGTGTCGAAGGGCGCGGGCGACCCCTTCTTCTGCGGCACCGGGACCGGCACGATCTCGGCCCGGAACTTGCCGGAGTCGATCGCGGCCAGAGCCTTGCGGTGGCTCCCAAGCGCGTACTCGTCCTGCGCCTGTCGGCTGACCCCGTACTTCTCGGCGACCGCCTCCCCGCAGCAACCCATATGGAAGTCTTCGTAGACATCCCACAGTCCGTCGCGGATCATGGAGTCGACCAGTTGAGCGTTCCCCAGTCGCAACCCTTCGCGCGCCCCGGTGACGAGATAGGGGGCGTTGCTCATCGATTCCATCCCCCCGGCGACGACCACCTCGTGGTCACCTGCCCGGATCGCCTGCGCCGCAAGGGACACCGCCTTCAGACCCGACCCGCACACCTTGTTGACCGTGAGGGCGGGGACCGTCACCGGAAGCCCTCCCTTGAGGGCCGCCTGGCGCGCGGGATTCTGCCCCAGACCCGCCGATAGAACGTTCCCCATGATGACTTCGCCGATCTCCTCGGGGCGCAGATTCGCTCTCTTGATCGCCTCGCGAACCACCAGCGCGCCGAGATCGGTTGCCTGGAATGTCTTGAGGGAGCCGAGAAACCTGCCGACGGGTGTCCTGCAGGCGCTGACGATGACCGCGTTTTTCATGGCCGGTCTCCCGAACGGGAAGGAGTATATCAGGCGGCCCTCTCGAACGTCCGCTTGACATTCTCCAGGCGACAGAACTGTAAGGTTTTCTTTACAAATCGCGTGCTTGACTGGGCCGGTGCGATCCAGTATATAGACAGTGTTTTCACGTCGTGTGCGGAGCGAGGGACGTCGATGAAGCTGCATGGATGGAACGTGAAGCCCCTGAAGCCGCGGTTATCGCCCGCGACGAAGGACGAGCCGCTCGCCGAGGACATTTTCGTCAACAGCATCGTGGCCGTGAAGGACAACAAGCGGATGGTTCTTCACCGGGTGGTGAAGGTCAATCCGGACGGCAGCGAGGAAGTCTTCATCATCAAGGCATCACCCAAGCTGATCGAGACCAACCACTGACGGCCCGGGCCCCAGGGCCCCACGCTCCACGATGACGAAGCAGCCTCCGGCTGCTTTTTTTGTGCGCGAGGAGCCGATGGTTCACACCGCGTCCGGCGACGGGACCCGGGCGCCGCGCACGGTTCCTTGTGTTAACGTTACGCCCGTGCGGTGTGTCGCGCTTCGATTCGTGAGTCGTTCGTCTCTGGCCCTCGTGACCGGTCTGTTCGTGGCCGCGCCGCCTGCCGCCGCGCGCGAGGCGCCGCGTCCCGAGGCGCCTTATCGCATCCTGGCAGGGCCCTATGTGAAGAAAGGGCCACAGGATGGCCCCGCCTCGAGCACCTTCACTCTCAAGGGGGTGTCGATTTCCGTCGAATTCCTCGAGCCCGACGCACGCGGCGCCTTCGTCCGGACCATCCTGCCGGCCGCGTCGGATCCGTTCGCCGTCCCGCCCGGCCGGCCGGAGATGTATCACGCGGTGCGCGTGGCCTTCGACAACAACTCGGCGGCGGACGTCATGTTCCAGCCCGGCAACGTAGTCCTCTTGACCGACGGGAAGACCCAGGAGTTCGGCATCGATTTGACCGATCTTTACCGGACCGCCGCGAGCGCAGGCATCGACGACCCCCAGGCCATGATCGACCGCGTGGCACCTGTCCTCTACGACAGCAGCACCATGATTGCGAAAGGGAAAAAGAAGGAACGACTCCTCCTGTTCGGCCCCCTGCAGGGGAAATGGAAGCAGATCCAGATGGTCTTTTCGTACCTTCAGATCGGCAACGAGACCCATACTTTGTCGTTCACCTTCCACAAGCAGATCTCCAGGGAGTGAGCCCCGTGACGGCCCAGTTGCTCGACGGGACGGCGGTGGCGAAGGCGATCCGAACCGAGATCGCGCAGGACGTCGCGGCGCTCAAGAGGAGCGGAGGGATCGCCCCGCGTCTCGCGGCGGTGCTCGTCGGCGAGGACCCGGCGTCACAGGTCTATGTCAGGAACAAGATGACCGCCTGCGCCGAGGCGGGCATCCGCTCGGAGGAGATCCGCCTGCCGTCCACCATCGCGCAGGACCAGCTCCTGGCCCGGCTGCGACGTCTCAACGAAGACCCCGACCTCGACGGCGTCCTGGTGCAGCTCCCCCTCCCGCGGCCGCTGGATCGACTGGCGGTGATTCAGGCTCTCGACCCCGCCAAGGACGTCGATGGTCTGCACCCTCTGAACGCCGGCCGCCTTCTCCTGCGTCTCGACGCCCCGGTTCCGTGCACCCCGGCCGGCGTCATCGAATTGCTGGAGCGCTCCCGCCTGCCAATCGCCGGCCAGCATGCCGTGATCGTCGGACGCAGCGAGATCGTCGGACGACCGCTGGGGACCCTGCTCCTGCAGCGCGACGCGACGGTGACCGTGTGCCACTCCAGGACCCGGAATCTTCCCGCGCTGACGCGTCAGGCCGATCTCCTCGTCGCCGCCGTCGGCCGGCCGGCGTTCATCCGGGCCGAGCACATCCGGGACGGCGCGACGGTGATCGATGTCGGGATCAATCGCCTGGAGGATGCTGCGGCCGCGAGCGCGGTGTTTGGAGAAGACTCCCCGCGCGTCCGTCAGGTCAGGGAGCGCGGCTACACGCTCGTGGGGGACGTGCACCCGCGCGAGGCTGCGGAGCGCGCGGGGCATCTCAGCCCGGTCCCCGGGGGCGTCGGCCCTCTGACCATCGCCTGTCTGCTGCGCAACACGCTGCGCGCCGCGCGAATGCGACGCCAGGCGGTCGGGCGATGAGCCAGGGCCCCGACCAGCCCCCGGCCGGTTCCCCCGCGTTCGGCGCCGCCCGCCCCCTGGCCGCGGCGCGTCGCAGCAAGCCGTTCGTCCTGCGCGTCGGACTGACGGGCGGGATCGCCGCCGGCAAGACCACCGTGGGTCGGATTTTCGCTTCGCTGGGCGCGACCATCCTCGACGCCGACGAGATCGCGCACCGGCAAGTCGAGAAAGGCGCCCCCGCCTATGAGCCGGTGGTCGGGGCTTTCGGGGAGACGATTCTCAACCCGGATCGGACGATCAACCGCTCCCGTCTGGCGCGGATCATCTTCGCCGACACCGCCAGACGGTCTGTCCTCGAGTCGATCCTCCACCCCCTCATCCGCAAGGAGGAGGCCAACCTGGTCGAGCTCCTCGCCGACACCGGCCAGGGCCGTATCGCCGTGTCCAACGCCGCCCTCCTCATCGAGACCGGCTTCTACCGCGACTACCACCGGGTCGTGGTCGTGCACTGCGCTCTCGAAGTGCAGCTCGATCGCATCATGAAGCGCGATGGTCTTCCCGATGAGGAGGCCCGGGCCCGCATCGCCGCCCAGATGGACACGAAGGAGAAGCTGAAGGTCGCCCATTACGCCATCGATACCACCGCGGGCCTGCAGGCCACCGAAAGCCGAGCCCGCGCGGTCTTCCGCCATCTGCAGCAGGATCTGCAGGCACTGACGGACCTGTCCTAGATCAGGATGTTGTCGATCAGGCGGGCGCGCCCGAACCACACGGCGGCCGCCAGCAGGATGCCGGGGCGGATCCGTATCACGGGCTCCAGGGTGTCCGCGTCCACGGTCTCGAGGTAGTCGAGGCGGGCCAACGGCTCGCGCGCGAACACCTCGCTCGCGAGCGCCACGACCCTCGCGGCGTCGGTCTCGCCGGAGCGGGCACGCTCCGCCGCGGCCGTGAGGGCGCGGTACACGATCGGGGCGGCGCGTCTCTCCGCGGCGGTCAGATAGACGTTGCGCGACGACAGGGCGAGACCATCCTCCTCCCGCACGATCGGACAGGAGACGATCCGCGCCGCCTCGTGCAGATCGAGCGCCATCCGGCGGATGATGCGCACCTGTTGCGCGTCCTTTTCGCCGAAGTAGGCGCTGTCGGGCCGCACGATGGCGAGCAGCTTCGCGACGACCGTGGTCACACCCCGGAAGTGACCCGGACGGCTTCGGCCGCACAGGACATCCTGCATGCCCTGCACCTCGACGAAGGTCCGGTGACCCGCGACGTGGATTTCCCGATCCTCGGGGACGAACAGGACATCGCATCCGGCCTCGCGCAGCAGCTCCCGGTCGCGCTCGCGATCGCGCGGGTAACCCTGGTAGTCCTCCCGAGGTCCGAACTGCAGCGGGTTGACATAGATCGAGACCACCACGATTCGGCATTCGGCGCGCGCCCGGGCGACCAGAGAGAGATGACCGCCGTGCAGGGCGCCCATGGTCGGAACCAGTCCGACGCGATCGCCCCGCGAACGCGCATCGCGCGTCACGTTCCGCATCGCCGCGGCGGTGGTGATTTCGTCCATCAGGCGCCGCCGGCCTTGAGCGGTTCCACGGCGGCGGGCGCGGAGTAGATCTCGGAATCGGATGGGAAGGCCCCGCTGCGTACGTCGGCGATGAAGCGACGCGCGGCATCGGCGATCACCGCGCCCACGTTCGCGTAGCGCCGGACGAACCGGGGCGCAACCCCCTCGCCCAGACCGACGAGGTCGTGGAACACCAGGACCTGCCCGTCGCAGAAGCGCCCCGCGCCGATGCCGATCGTCGGAATGCCGACCGCAGCAGTGACGGCGCGCCCGACCGTCTCCGGTACGCCCTCGAGGACGAGGGAGAACGCGCCCGCCTCCTCCAGGGCGAGGGCATCGTCCACCAGCGAGCGCGCCTGATCGCTCTTCTTGCCCTGGACTCGATACCCTCCCATCAGGTGCACCGACTGGGGAGTCAGCCCGATATGACCCATGACCGGGATCTCGGCGTCCAGCAGGGCGCGGACCAGGTCGGAGCGCTTGCGACCGCCCTCGATCTTGACGGCCGCGGCGCCCCCTTCCTTGAGGAATCGGCCGGCGTTCCTGATGGCATCGCGCCGGCCAGTCTGGAAGGACAGGTACGGCATGTCCCCCACCACCAGCGCGCGGCGCGTGCCGCGGGCCACGGCGCGGGTGTGGTGAAGCATCTCCTCCATGGTGACCGGGAGGGTGTTCTCGTAGCCGAGCACCGCGTTGCCGAGACTGTCACCGACGAGAAGGATGTCGACACCGGCGTCGTCCAGGAGGCGCGCCGTCGGGTAGTCATAGGCGGTCAACATGACGATCCGGCGAGCGCCCCCCTTGTCCGAGCGCACTTCGGGAACGGTGACTTTCCGGATGGGGGTGACGTCGGGACGAGGGGTACCCGGACCTTGCGGTGGGTGATTCATGGAACCTCCTTCTCCCCTCCGGCAGAAGCGCGGCCGGTAGAGGGAACGAACGGTTCGAGTCGCCGTACAACCCGCGTGGGCGTGTGGTGCTACGCGCGCGCCAGTCCCGGTCCCCGGGAGGATCCGAGCGGCATGTAGTACTGCACGCCCTTCTGCATCGATTCAATCTGCCGGAACAATTCCTCCAGATCCTCGCGGCTCTTCACAAAATCGATCTCGGACGTGTCGATGACCAGGAGCGGCGTCCGGTTGTAGTGAAAGAAGTAGTAATTGTAGGCCCGATTCAGCTCGGAGACATAGGCCTCCGCGATGTCGCGCTCGTAGTCCCGCTGTCGCGAACGGATGCGCTCCAGGAGCACCGCGTCGCGTGCCTGCAGGTAGATCACCAGGTCGGGGTGCGGCACCTGCGGCTCGAGCACGCCGTACAGCCTCTCGTACAGCATCAACTCCGAATCGTCCAGGTTCAGGTACGCGAAGATCTTGTCCTTCGCGAAGACGTAATCGCAGATCAGCGTCTTCTGAAAAAGGCTCCCCTGGGCCAGCTCCTGCTGCTGGCGGAATCGATTCAACAGGAAGAACAGCTGGCACTGGAAGGCCGCGCCTGGTCGATCCTGATAGAAATCGTGCAGGAAGGGGTTCTCGACCTTTTCGAGGATCTTGCCGGCCTCGAAGCGCTGCGCCAGCAGATCGACGAGACTCGTCTTGCCGACGCCGATGGGGCCTTCGACAGCGATGGACTTGAAATTCATCCGCCTTCGACCGAAAGGAGCCGCGCATTATAGCAGCACCCGCTCGACCCGTGACCTGTCCGGGCAGGATTCCAGGAGTCCTTCCGCAGTCATTTTGAGAACCGGATGCCAGGCGTCCGGTGCGATCTCGACGAGGGGAACCAGGACGAATCTCCTGAGATGCATACGAGGGTGGGGCACCTTGAGCCTTTCTTCGCAGCGAACGTCGTTCCCGCACAGGAGAAGGTCAAGGTCGATGGTTCTCGGACCCTTGTCCCTCGCCCTGATCCGACCCAGCGATCTTTCGACGTCCAGGCAGATCTCCAGGATTCGCTCGGGGGCGAGGTCGGTCTGGCAGCCGACCACCTGATTGAAAAACTCTTCCTGGTCAGTGACTTCCACCGGATCAGTGAGGTAGAGTGATGAGCGGATGAGGGGCCCCAGACCGTGCCCTCCCAGACCCTGGATCGCCGCCTCGAGGTGCCGCCGCCGGTCACCCAGGTTCGATCCGAGACCGATGTGGGTCATCCGTGTCTGCATCGGAGGTCCCGAACGCGCGTTGACACTTAAAGATAGCATTTGCTAGCATCTCTATTTCGCAAATCATCTTTCCTCGATTCAGCTGCATGATTTGAACGGCCGCGGGGCGATGCGCGGCTTTCCACCCGGGACGATCCCGGCAGGGACGGGCAACGAGATGAAAAAGGTCGCGACCAGGAAGGGCAGCAAGTCCCCGGCCGCCGCTGCGCCCACGAACACCTGGATGATTCACGAGAAGGCGCTCAAGGAATTCGAGCGAGGAGTGAGCCTCCTGCAGAAGCAGAATTACGGCGAAGCGCTGGAGCGCTTCCAGGCGATCATCACCGGGTTTCCGCAGGAAAAAGAGCTGACGGACCGCGCGCAGGCCTACACACGCATCTGCCGCAACCTGCTCGATCGGCGCGAGCCGCTGCCCCGCAAGCCCGAGGACTTCTTTTATTACGGAGTCATCAAGGCGAACGAGGCCGACTATGACGAGGCCGTCAAGCTGCTGGAGCGCGCGCTGAGCAACAATCCGAAGGACGAGAAGGTGCATTATGTGCTGGCCTCGACGCTGGCGCTCAAGGGGGAGCGCCGCGAGGCGCTGCAGCACCTGAAAGACGCGATCGAGCTGAACGTCACCAACCGCATCTACGCCCGCAACGACCCCGACTTCGAGCCGCTCCGGGACGACGAGAACTTCCAGAACTTGATCCACCCGGAGGAGATGTAAGGGCCGCCGGCTCCGGGCGGCGAGGCCGGCGATGGCGACCAAGCGCACGCAGGGAAGACAGCGGGCTCGCAAGACCCGATCTACGTCGAGCCGCTCGAAGTCCCGGCCGCGGCACGCCCGACCCTCCCGCAACCGACAGACGCGATCGAAACGCACACGGCCGAGACCGGCTCGTAACCGTCGGCCGCACCCGAAGCCTTCTCACAGGCCGGGGGCCCGTTCGAGACCGTCCAAGACACCCGCCGCGACGCGCCACGTGCCGATCGTGGCCGCGCGCGGTGGGTCGACGATCGTCTTCGGCTCCGCCCGGCCGGCGTCGCCGCGCCCCGGAGCGCCCCTCGCGCCCCCGACGACCGGCGGCGCCGGGCTCAACCGTGGACCGGCGAGCGGCGTCCCGGGCACGCTCGGCAACGGACCCGCCACCGGTGTGACGAGAACGACTCCGACGGGGTCCCGCCCCCCCTCCTCGGCGGCAGGTGCGCCCTCCGGACGTCCCGCATCCGGTCCTTTTTCCCTGCGTCCGGTGACCTCGGGGGTGGTGCCAGCGGTCGCCGGACGGCCCTCCAGGCGACCTGCCCTGGGCCCCCGGAAGCGCGACGTCTGCGCCATGGTCCTGGCCGCGGGTGTCGGCAAGCGAATGCACTCCCAGTCGACCAAGCTCATCCACGCGATCGCCGGTCGTCCGATGGTGCGGCACGTCGTCGAGGCGGCGAAATCGGCCGGGATGGCGCGCACCGTGGTGGTGGTCGGCAACCAGGCGGACGATGTGCGTCGCGCCGTCGGCGAGGGCGACAAGCGGATCGGCTTCGCCTACCAGGACGCGCAGCGGGGCACCGGCCACGCCGTCCTGTCCGCCGAATCCCAGCTCGCCGGCTACGAGGGGGACGTCCTGATCCTCAACGGCGACCTGCCGGCCCTGCTTCCCGAGACCCTGAAGACCTTCATCGAGTTCCATCGTGCCTCGGGCGCGCCGCTGGGCCTGCTGACCGCCGTCCTCAAGGAGCCACAGGGCTACGGGCGAGTCATCCGCACCTACAGCGGCGACGTGTCACGCATCGTCGAGGAGTCCGACGCGACACCCGAGGAGAAAGCGATCAAGGAGGTCAACTGCGGCATCTACTGCGTGGAGGCGGCCTGGCTCTGGGATCCGCTGAAGCGCGCCCGGGCCGACAACGCGCAGCGCGAGATCTATCTGACCGATCTGGTGGAGATCCTGAGACGCGACGGCCATAAGGTCGCCGCCTACCGTCACCCCGACGCCGAAGAGGTCCTGGGGGTCAACGACCGGCGCGAGCTGGCGGTGGCCGTGCGCGCCCTGCACCGTCGCAAGACGAACGCCCTCATGGCCGCGGGGGTCACCATCCTGGACCCGGAGACGACCTATATCGACGTCGACGTGAACGTGGGGGCCGACACGACCATCGAGCCCGGCGTCCTGCTGCGTGGCGCGACCGAGATCGGCCGCGGCGTCACGATCGGGACGGGGTCGCGCATCGCCGATTCCACCGTGGGGGATGGCACCGTCATCCTGCCCTATTGCGTGATCACGGAGGCCCGCATCGGACGTGGCTGCCGCATCGGGCCGTTCGCTCACCTGCGTCCGTACACCCAGCTCGACGAGGATGTCCGCGTCGGCAACTTTGTCGAGACCAAGAAGACCCGCATGGGCCAGGGGAGCAAGGCAAACCACCTCACCTACCTCGGTGACGCCGAGATCGGACGTCGGACCAACATTGGCGCGGGGACGATCACCTGCAATTACGATGGTGTATCGAAGCTGCGCACCATCATCGAGGACGAGGTGTTCGTCGGAAGCGACACTCAGTTCGTGGCCCCCGTGCGCGTGCGCCGGGGGGCCTTCATCGGCGCCGGCTCGACCATCACCAAGGATGTCCCGGCCCATGCCCTCGCCCTGTCGCGGTCCCAGCAGGTCGTCAGGGAAGACTGGGCCAAAACGCACGGCCCGCAAAGCCGGAAGAAGAACGACAAGGGCGGACAGACCGGCTGACCCCTCCGGCGGACCACGGCTTCAAATCAGGAAAACTTCCGCTTGGCGGCGGGCCCCTGATCCTCTATATTCTCCGTTCAGCACATGTGCGGCATCGTCGGCTACATCGGTCACAAGAAGGTCAGCACTGTCCTGCTGGATGGGCTGCGAAGGCTCGAGTACCGCGGCTATGACTCGGCGGGAATCGCGGTCATCAACGGCGGCAAGGTCCAGGTCGTGCGCAGCGCCGGCAAGCTGCGTGATCTGGAGGAGAATCTCAGGCTGACCAACCTGGAAGGATCGTTCGGCCTCGGGCACACGCGCTGGGCCACCCACGGCCGCCCCACCGAGGAGAACGCCCACCCGCACCGCGACTGCACCGGGACCCTGGTCGTCGTGCACAACGGAATCATCGAGAACTACAAGGACCTGAAGCGCGAGCTGGCCGCGTCCGGCCACCAGTTCAGGACCGAGACCGATACCGAGGTGATCGCGCATCTGATCGAGGAGGCGCGCAAGACGGGCGGCGGTCCCCTGGAGGACTGCGTCCGGCGGGCCGTGCCGCGTCTGAGCGGCAGCTACGCCTTCGCCGCGGTCTCATCGAGCGACCCGATGAAAATCGTCGCCGCGCGCAACGGTCCGCCTCTGGTCGTCGGTCTCGGCAAGGACGAGTATTTCGTCGCCTCAGACATCCCGGCGATCCTGCATCACACGCGCGACGTCTTTTTCCTCGATGACCGCGAGGTGACCGTGATCACCGAGGGCGGGGTCGTCACCACCGATCAGCAGGGCCGACCGGTCTCCAAGCAGGTGCAGCGCATCACGTGGGACCCGATCATGGCCGAGAAGGCCGGCTTCAAGCATTTCATGTTGAAGGAGATCTACGAGCAACCGCGCGCCATCCGCGACACCCTGCTCGGGCGCATCTCCCAGGACACCGGAGAGATCTTCCTGGACGAGATGGAGATCACCGATGACGAGCTCCGCGCCTGCCGCAAGCTGCACCTGGTGGCCTGCGGCACGTCGTGGCACGCGGCCCTGGTGGGCAAGTTCCTGATCGAGCGCCTGGCGCGGCTGCCGGTCGAGGTGGACTTCGCCTCGGAGTTCCGGTACCGCGACCCGATCCTCGGCAAGGATCATCTGGTCGAGGTCATCAGCCAGTCGGGAGAGACGGCGGACACCCTGGCGGCGCAGCGGGAGGCGCGCGCGCGCGGCATCAAGACGATCGCCATCTGCAATGTCGTCGGCTCGATGATCACGCGCGAGGCGCAGGGGGTGATCTACACGCACGCCGGTCCCGAAATCGGCGTCGCGTCCACCAAGGCGTTCACGGCGCAGATGATCGCCCTGTTCCTGCAGGCGATTCACCTGGGGCTCCTGCGCGGGACGTTGACCCGCGAGGAGTCGAAGGAGCACCTGAAGGGCCTGCTGCATATCCCGACGCAGATCGAGCAGGTGCTGGCGAAGGACGCGCAGATCGAGGAGATCGCGAAGGATTATTTCCGCGCTCCCGACTTCCTCTACCTCGGACGCGGTATCAACTATCCGATCGCCCTCGAGGGCGCGCTCAAGCTCAAGGAGATCTCCTACATCCACGCCGAGGGGTACCCGGCGGGCGAGATGAAACACGGTCCGATCGCGCTGATCGACCGCAACCTCCCGGTCGTCGCCCTGATCTTCGGTGACACGCTCTACGAGAAAATGATGACGAATGTCGAGGAGGCGCGGGCGCGCGACGGCGCCATCATCGCGGTCACGTACGAGGGCAACGACGACGTGCCGCGCCGCGTCGATCGGACCATCACGGTGCCCCGTACCTCCGACCTGCTCTCGCCCATCCTGGCGATCGTGCCGCTCCAGCTCCTCGCGTACCACATCGCCCTGCGGCGGGGCTGCGACGTCGATCAGCCGCGCAATCTCGCCAAATCGGTCACGGTCGAATAATGCCCGCCGCTCCGGACCGAAACCACCTTGTGAGATAATTCCGCCAATGGATCCCATCCTAGAACCGCTCAACCCGCGCCAGCGGGCGGCGGCGGAGCACACCGAGGGGCCGCTGCTGATCGTGGCCGGCGCCGGGTCGGGAAAGACCCGCGTCATCGTGCACCGCCTGGCCCATATCCTCGACCAACGCCTCGCCCCGCCACACCAGGTGGTGGCGGTGACCTTCACCAACAAGGCCGCGGGCGAGATGAAGGAGCGCGTCGAGCGTCTGGTCGGCTCCGACCGTGGTGGCGCCCTCGTGTCCACTTTTCACTCATGGTGCCTCCGCTACCTGAGGCGGCACGCCGATCGGATCGGCTACAGCAACGACTTCCTGGTGTACGACGAGGCGGATCAGGCGGCCCTGATCAAGGACTGTCTCGCGGAGCTCTCGATCGACGACAAGGCCTACCCGCCCCGTCTGTTCCGAGCGCGCATCAGCAACGCCAAGAATCAGGGTCTTGACGCGGAGACGTTCGAGAGACAGAAGGAAGGGTTCCAGGACGATCGGGTCGCGACGGTGTATGGTCTTTATCAGAAGCGCCTCAAAGAATGTGACGCGATGGATTTCGACGATCTGATCGGCAACGTCCTCGATCTGTTTTCGAAGAGCGAGGGTCTGGCGCGGGCGGCGGCGGAGCAGGTCCGCTATCTGATGGTCGACGAATACCAGGACACCAACCGGCCGCAGTACCGCCTGATACGACACCTGTCCTCGGTGCATGGCAACGTCTGCGCCGTGGGCGACCCGGACCAGTCGATCTATCGCTTCCGCTTCGCCGACATCCGCAACATCCTGTCGTTCGAGGAGGACTTCGCCGGCACGGTGCTGATCAAGCTCGAGCAGAACTATCGGTCCACCGGAAACATCCTCGAGGCCGCGACCGCCGTGGTGCGCCACAACCAGAGCCGCATCGACAAGGCGCTCTGGTGCGATGCCCCCAAGGGACGACCGCTCGAACTGCTGGAGGCGATGGACGAACGGCACGAGGCCGAGCGCATCGTCGCCACGATCCAGGGGCTGCGCCGCGACCACGCGCTGGAGAATGTCGCCATCCTGTACAGGACCAACGCCCAGTCGCGCGCCATCGAGGAGTCGCTGTCGCGTCATGCGATGCCGTACATCGTCGTCGGCGGCACGCGCTTCTACGATCGCCGGGAAGTGAAAGACGTGCTCGCCTACCTGCGCGTCGTCCTCAACCCGCGTGACGAGGTCAGTCTCCTGCGCATCGTCAACACCCCGACCCGCGATATCGGCAAAACGACTCTCGACGCCGTCCTCGAGCTGGCCCGCGGCGCCGCATCCTCGCTCGAAGACGGCATGCTCCGGGCCATCGAGACGCGGAGGGTGGGCGGCCGCGCCGCCAAGGCCCTCCAGGGGTTCCTGGCGCTCCTGTCCGGCTTGCGCGCCGAGGTGAAGACCTGCACGCCCTCACGGCTGGCCGCCGCGATCATCGAGCGCGCCGGGTTCGGACCGTATCTCGAGAGAACCTCGCCCGGTGACGCCTCCTCGCGTCTGGAGAACCTGCAGGAGCTGGTGAGCGCCCTGTCCGCGTACGACGGCGTCGAGGACGGCCTGCGCGCCTTCCTCGACCGGGCGGCGCTCCTGTCCGAGACGGAGAACGTCCAGGGAACCTCGGGCGTGCGCCTGATGACGCTGCACTCCGCGAAGGGCCTCGAGTTCCCCGTCGTGTTCATCACCGGGCTCGAGGAGAACCTGTTCCCCCACATCCGATCTTCCGGAGAGCATGAGGACATCGAAGAGGAGCGCCGCCTGCTCTACGTGGGCATGACGCGCGCCCGGGAGCGTCTCATCCTGACCCGCGCCCGGGAGCGTCGTCTGTTCGGTGAGGCGATGCCGGCCGAGCCGTCGCGCTTCCTCGAGGAGATTCCGTCGCATCTTCTGGAGGAACGCGACGATGAGACGTACGCGGGCCGCCTGTGGAGCGCCTCGAGGGCGATCGACGACCGGCTGCGCGCGCGGCGCGGCGGCGGGAACGGGGACGACAGGTCGGGCCGGCGCGGCGTCCGCGTCACCGACCCCGAGTCGCAGCTCGGTCCGGACGAGCTCGAAGACGGGGCGGCGAGCGCCACCGGCTCCCGCTACAACCTGGGCTGCAAGGTGCTTCATCCCGACTACGGCGTCGGCACGGTGATCGGGGTCGAGGGGAGCGGCGACCGATTGAAGCTCACCGTGTCGTTTTCGATCCACGGCGCTAAGAAGTTCCTGCCGCGCTACGCCCCCCTGGAGAAGATCTGATGCGCGGAGGCCGCACCCACCTGCTTCTGCCGCGCATGCTGGCCGTCCTGGCCGCGGCCGCCGTGCTGCTGACCGACGGGGTCGCCTCCCCGCCCTCGCCCGAGCCCCTGCGCGACCCGACGACCCACGATCTGATCAACAGCGGGGCGGAGGCGATCCGCAAGTCCAACTTCCCGCAGGCCGCCGAGGAATTCGGCAGGGCGGCGGCGCTCGATCCGAACCTGACCTGGGCGCAATTCGGTCTGGCCCTGGCGGCGCTCGGACGCCAGGACAAGCGCGAATTCGAGAAGGTCATCCACCGGGTCGACGATATGACGCACGGAGCGCCCGAGGTGCGCTACGTCCTCGGGGTGAACAGATGGCTGGCGGGAGACCTGCACGTCGCGGACGAGGAGTTGCGCGGGGCGATCAAGGGCGATCGCTACTTCCTGGAAGCGCGCTACGCTCTGGCGCTGGTGTCCGTGCGGCGGGGCGACCTCGAGACGGCCCGGTCGATCCTCAGCGATGCGCTGCTCATCGACTCGTCCTACGCCCCGGCCCGGTTCCAGCTCGGGGCGGTCCTCGCCGCCAGGGGTGATCTGGACGGGGCGGTCGATGCGATCGGCCGGGCGCTGACGATCGATCCGGATCTCCAGGAAGCCGCTCCGGATCGGCCGATCCGGTTCGCGGACCGCAGGGTCCTGCCCGGCTCCGCCCACGGCGGAGGCTTCCGGCTGCCCCTGCCTCTCCCGGAGCCTCTCTTGATCACGCCCCGTCCACGCACGCTCCTCGCCGCCGGCGCCGACGTCCACCCGGTTCCCGACTGGTTCCTGCGGTACCGGATGGCCCTGTTCCTGGAGCAGGCGGGTCTGTGGCGACGGGCCGTCGAGCTCCTGGAGCTGGCCCTGTCCTCGAACGAGCGTGAGCAGCTCCAGACGGCCGCCGGCGATCGTCTGGTTGACTACCTGCCGCACTGGCACCTGGCCATGGACAGCTACCAGGTGGACGATCTGCGGGAGGCCAGGCTCCACCTGGAGATCGCCCGCAGCGGCGGCGCCGCGAGCGACGATGTGCGCCATCTCGAGACCCTCATTCGTCAACGACTGTCGCGGTCGAGCATCGTCCTGCAGCCTCTTCCCGATCGGATCACGGGCGACACGGTGGCGATCCGCGGTCTGATGCTGGCGCGCGAGGCGCCCTCCTGGATCGAAGTCGGCGAGCAGAAGGCGCTCCTTCGTCCGGCCAGCGCGGAGGAGTCCGCGGCGCTGCTTCCCGGGGGTTCCACGGACCCCGACATCCGGCCGTTCTACTTCGAGGTGGCGGCCTGCCGGTTGCCGTCGCCGGGAGTCAACCTGATCCGGATCCGCGCCGGGTCGTCCCCGGGCGATTCCGGCTCCGAGATCGAGGTCCGGGTCGCGAAGGATTCGGCCACCTCCCAGGCGGCGACACCGGCGTCCGCGTCGAGCGCGGCCGGGCCGGTGCGCGGCGCGCCGGGTGGCCCGCCGTGAAAGCGATGACCCCCGTGAAAGCGGTGTTTACATCGGAGCTTCCGGTGAGCGGACGGATGTCGCCCGCGCGCGGCCGTATTCTGCGCCGGGCCGTCGCGGCCTCGTTCTCGCTCCACATGGCGGCCACGTGCGCCGCATCCCTTGCCTGGATCGTGGCCGTCGAGCGCGTTCCCGCCCCGCCGGTGATCATCCGTTTCGTCCCGACCCTGTCACCGGTTCCGCATACCTCCCATCAGCCGCTCGAGGCGGAGACGCGTTCCCCCGAAGAGCAGGTGACGCCCGCGCCGCCACCGCCCGTCGCGCGTCCGACGCCGCCTCCCCCGACGCCGCCTCCCCCGAGACCGGCGGTGGCAGAGAATGCGGTCACGGAACATGCGCCGGAAATTCCGAAGACCTCCGAGGTACAGGTCGAGGCGATACCAAAGGACACGTTCGAGCCGCCCGCCCCTCTGACCGCCACCGGACGCGGCGGGGGACCCGGTGTCGCGCTGATTCCCGGGTACGTCGACACGTTCGCCCCTGCCGGCGGTGTGCGCGCGGGCGGCGTGCCCGATCTCGACCCACCCGTCCCCGGAACGGCGCGGGCCGGCGCAGGCGGGCTGCCGGCCGGCACCCCGGCAGGTTCACCGGCGCTGCCGGCGGATTCGGTCCGGCCGGAGGGCACGTCGACAGTGGGGAGGCCGAGGGGAGGGCGCACCGGCGCCGGAACGTCGTCGGACGGCCCGGAGTCGGGACCGGGAGACGGTGGCGAGGAAACCGCTGTCCTGCTCGGCCGTCGGTACAACATCGATCTCATCGACGCCAGCCGTCTGGGACGCAGCACGCACGACGGCTGGCGCTACAACCTCCTCGTCCCGATGCTGAGCGAGCTGTACCACCGGGTCGAGGAGGCCGGACGCCCGGCCAAACCCGGCGACGCGGCGGGAGACGACGTCCTGAGCGTCCGGGTCGATCCCGACGCCGTCATCATCGCGTACAGCGACGGGACGAAGCATGTCATCGCTCCGACGAAGGACGGCCTGGTCGCCCTGTATGTCACCCGGGGGGCGGTCGGACACGGCAAGGTGGACGAGGCGCAGCGGGCGCTCGGCGCGCTGCGACGTCTGACGCACGACGGGGTGCGGTCGTGACCGTGAAGTCTGCCTGGATCCCGCGATCGGCCGCGGTGCGGGGCGTGGCGCTGACGGCGGCTCTTCTCGCCGGCGGGACCAGCGTCCCGGCGCAGGCGCCCGCGCACGAGCCGCCGAACGCCCCCGCCGCGCTCGCCGAGCAGGCGCTTGCGGCCTACAACGCATCGGACTATACCGCCGCCGAGCGTCTCGCCGCGCGGTACGTCGATGCGGCGCGTCTGAGCGGCATCACTGGTCGGAAGCTCGCCGAGATCCAGTTCGTCCTTGGCCATTCACGGTACGAGATTCAGCATAAAAGCCAGGCGCCTTATCCCGGCGATTACCGGAAGGACGTCGTCGCCCCGTTGGAGGAGAGTTTCCGCGTCCTGCAGGACAATGCCGCCTTCCGGACCTTCCTCCTGGGAAACGCCTATTTCGATCTCTGGACGAAGGGCGGTCGCCGGGAGCCTGACGCCGAGGCCCAGGCCCACTGGTACTACCTGAAATCGATCCTGATCCGGCAGAGCGACGCCCTGGACGCCGATCACGACGCCAGCGATCCGGAGAAGCTGGCCCGTTATCTTCTTTTCTACCTCGACCGGTGCCTCGAGATGGCGCGCCGCTCCGCGACACCGGAGCTCTATCTCTACCGGATCAGGACGGCGGCGCCCTGGGGCTTCTCGTCCCCGTATGCGGATCGCTTCCGGCAGATCGACGACCTCACGTATTTCGACGGGGGCAACATGAAGGCGGCGGCCCTCTGGCAGTACGCCCTCGACTCCCTGCAGGATCACAGCCTGCCCGTCGACGAGATGGTGAGCCGGTTCCAGACGGCGATCGACGCGTGCCGTCAGGATCACAGCAAGGCCGAGATCGATCGCCAGGTGGCCGATTACCTCTCCGTCCTCGATCTTCCCGAGCGGCGCAAGCAGGCGGCCGATTTCGCGCGCCGCGCCTATGAATTCAATTCCGACGACCCCGAGATCCGGCGGCAGTACGGTTCGGCCCTGCACCTGCTGTCGTTCGGCGCCTATGCCAGCGGACGCTTCGAGGACGCCTTGCGCTACGCGCAGGACGCGATCCGGTTCGACTGGCAGGGCAAGGAGCTCGCCGACTTCGATCTGTCCAGGGCGGCGGCGGAGCTGGGCCGGGCGGACGATGCGATCGCGCACGGCGAGCAGGCCTATCGGGCGGCCAAGCACCGCGCCGACGGGAGCTCGTTGCAGCCGTATGCCCAGAACTACATCAATGTCCTTCGCCAGTTCGGGGAGGCGAGCCTGGCGGCCCGCATCCTGGCCGAGGAATCCTCGCTGGGAGTGCACTGATGCGGACTCGACCCTCCCGCACCGGGGTTGACCGGCCGAAGATGGCTCTCGTCGCCGCCCTCTGCTTCGCGGCCTCTCTGCGTCCGGCCTCGCAGGCCGCCGGCTCCGACGATTCGTTCGCGGCCACGGGGCATCTCGCCGGGCGGTACGCGGCGCAGGTGCGCTCGTTCCTGCCGCTCCTCGCGGGCGCCCCCGAGGCGGGATTGCTGTCGGCCGCCATCGGCGATGCCCACCGCGCGGTGGCGGAGCTCGACCGGTTGGTCGCGGGCGCCCCCATCCTGGGGCCGTCCCGAGATGACGTTCGCGCCCTGCGGCAGACGGCGGCGGCAGCGCACCTGGAGCTCGCCCTCCTGGAAACGAGAGCGTTCGATTTCGAGGCGGCCCGCGGCGACGTCGATCGCGCCCGGGACATCCTGGGACAGGAGTCGACCGATGGGTTCCGCGCGGCGTGGTCTGTCCTTCAGGAAGGAGCGCCGGGAAGCGCCTTGATCACGCGTTCCGAGTACCTGTCGTTCGCCGAGTTCGAGGCGTCCCTGCGGACGCTGTGGTCGCGGGTGCGCCCGACCGTCTTCGATCTGACCGGCGCGGCGGCGAGGGAGCTGCCCGAGCTGACCCTCGAGGCGGCCCCGGAGGGTTCGATCCAGCCCCTCGACCGGCCGCTCGTCGCGCGCGGCGCGACGCTCCTGCGCCGGGCGCTGTCCTCGGGCCAGCGGACCTTCTCCGTTCCCCTGCCACCCGGAACCTATCGCCTGCGCTCACGGCCGGGAAGCGGTCTGGACCGCACCTTCGTGATACCGGAGGCGGCGGACCCCGATCCGATCGTGCTCGGCGCCGCGCGCTTCGGTCTGACGGTCGAGCCGGCGGACCGCTCCCGCGGCCCCCGATTCTTCCTGAACGGGGTGGAGGTGACGAACCTCGGTTCGATGCCGTTCGGCTACTACCGGGTGAGCGCGGACGAGTCGTTCATCCAGGCCGCTCCCGAACGGATCCGGTTCATTCCCGGTCTGGGTGTCGACAACAGGAGCCGGAGCACCTGGACGATCTTCATTCCCGAGGGAAAGACCGGCGAGCTGCGCTTCGGCGCGGCGGCGCTCGGCGGCCGTCTGCGAGACTAGAGCGCCTGACACCGGGCGGCTCAGAAGACCCAGGCGATACCGCCGCTCGTCTGCAGGGTCGTGCCGGGTCCCGTATCGAACACCCCGCCGAACCGGATCACCCGCACGTCGTAGCGGAACCGCAGGCGATCCTCGCCGATGAGCACGCCCGCCCCGGCCTCGTAGGTGAAGGCGTTGTCCACGGTGTCGATGGTGCGGCCCAGGGCCTTGACGAAGCGTTCGGCGCGGGCGCTCAGGCTGATATCGGCGCGGAGATAGCCGGCACCGACGTTGACGAACGGACGCACCATGCCGCCGCGCGACACGTAGCTGTAGTCCACTCCCAGCCGCTCGAGGTCCTCCGGCAGGGTCTGGGGGTCCGAAAAGTTCAGACTGAGGAGCTGGACCAGCGTTCCCGCTTCCGCACGCGTCTGGGTGTAGTCGAGACTGACCTCGAAACCGTGCCCGGTCCGCGCGAACCAGGCGTAGCGCACACCGAGGACACCGCTCGTTTCCAGCGCCGACCGGTTGTCGTAGAGCTGCACGCCCAGGAACGTGCTCACGACACGCGCCTGCTGCGCCTGGGCGGCCGCGATCGGGCACAACCCGAGGACAACCAGGACGAGCGCTCTTTTCATCGGGCTCCTGCGCCGAATCCGGCGCTGGCCAAGAGGTGGCGGAAAGCGCCCCATGTATCACACCCCGTTCTGGAGTGTCAAACGCGGAGCCGGGATTACAAATTCGTCACGCGGTTGCCTTCCGCCTCGCCTTTCACAACATTTACCTTGGCGCGCAGAGCCACGCGCAGGTGTCGTCGACAAGAGGCTCGACCGGAGGGAATCGCCGTGCTCGCAGCGATATTGTTGCTCGTGGGAGGGATCCTCCTTCTGATTGGATGCGTCATGTTCGTCGTCAACGCCTTCAGGGTGAGCGTGGCGTGGGGGTTGGGAGTCCTGCTGCTCGCCCCCGTCGGCCTGGTCCTGCTGTTCAGGAACTGGCGGGAGAGCAGGACATCCTTCCTGCTGCAGGTCGCGGGTCTGATCCTGGTGGTGGCCGGCGCGTTCCTCGGACACGTGGAGCTGCCGCACTAGGTGGAGTGTCCGGGGCCCGGGAGGGCCGCGACGGGCTTCCCTCGGACTTGCCTCAGTCGTGGATCAGCTTCCGATACTTGATGCGGTGCGGCTGATCCGCCTCGGCACCCAGGCGACGGCGTCGATCAGCCTGGTAGTCCTGATAGTTCCCCTCGAACCAGACGATCTGGCTGTCCCCCTCGAAGGCCAGGATATGCGTCGCGATACGGTCGAGAAACCACCGGTCGTGACTGATCACCACGGCGCAACCGGCGAATTCCAGGAGTGCCTCCTCCAGGGCGCGCAACGTGTCGACGTCGAGGTCGTTCGTCGGCTCGTCGAGGAGGAGGAGGTTGGCGCCGCTTTTCAGCATGCGCGCCAGGTGCACCCTGTTCCGCTCCCCGCCCGACAGATCCCGCACCTTCTTCTGCTGATCCGGTCCCTTGAAGTTGAACGATGCGGCGTACGAGCGTGAACTGACCGTCCGCTTTCCCAGCTGCAGCGATTCATTCCCTTCCGCGATCGCTTCCCAGACCGACTGGTCGCCCTGGAGCACGTCGCGACTCTGATCGACGTAGGCCAGCCGGACCGTCTCACCGATGCGCAGTCTTCCCGCGTCGGGCGTCTCTGCGCCGGTGATCATGCGGAACAGAGTCGTCTTGCCGGCGCCGTTCGGTCCGATGACGCCGACGATGCCGCCCGGCGGCAGCTTGAACGACAGGTCGTCGAAGAGAAGCAGGTCGCCGTAGCCCTTGCGCAGACGCTCCGCCTCCACGACGACGCCGCCGAGACGCGGCCCGGGCGGGATGTAGATTTCGACCGTCTCCGGGAGCGTCTCCATCTCCTGCGCCAGCAGCTTCTCGTACGCGCTCAGACGCGCCTTGCTCTTCGCCTGCCGCGCGCGCGGCGCCAGACGGACCCATTCCAGCTCGCGCTCGAGCGTCCGCTGGCGGGCGCTCGCGGCCTTCTCCTCCTGCTGCAGGCGTGTCTTTTTCTGATCCAGCCAGGACGAGTAGTTCCCCTGCCAGGGGATCCCCTCGCCCCGGTCGAGCTCGAGGATCCAGCCCGCGACGTTGTCCAGGAAGTAGCGGTCGTGCGTCACGGCCACGACGGTGCCGGGATAGTCCTTCAGGAATCGCTCGAGCCAGGCGACCGATTCGGCGTCCAGGTGGTTGGTCGGCTCGTCCAGAAGCAGAAGGTCGGGCCGCTGCAGCAGCAGCCGGCAGAGGGCCACGCGGCGACGCTCGCCGCCCGAGATGGCGGTCACGTCCGCATCGGCCGGCGGACAACGCAGCGCGTCCATGGCGACCTCGAGAGTCCGGTCGAGCTCCCAGGCGTTGGCCGCGTCGATCCGGTCCTGCACCTTCGCCTGCTCCTCGAGCAGGCGCTCCATCTCGTCGGACGGAATCGGCTCCGCGAGCCGGTCGCCGATCGCATTGAATCGATCCAGGAGCGCGCGCGTGCCGGCGACACCCTCCTCGACATTGCCCAGGACCGTCTTCCCCGGATCCAGACGCGGCTCCTGCTGCAGGAAGCCGACCTTGATCGCCTTGGCGGGGAACGCCTCGCCCATGAACTGGCCGTCTTCGCCGGCCATGATCCGCAGCAGCGAGCTCTTGCCCGCGCCGTTCGCGCCGATCACGCCGATCTTCGCTCCGAAATAAAACGACAGCCAGATTCCCTTGAGGATCTCGCGCTTCGGCGGGACCACCTTGCGGAGGTCCTTCATGGTGTAGATGAAATCGGGGGACATCGGGGATCAGACCTCCGGCCCCCAGCGCATGCCCTTGAGTGACTCGGCGGCGGCCGCGATCGTGCGGTCGATCAGCGCGTCCGTGTGGGCCAAGGAGACGAACAGCGCCTCGTATTGTGACGGGGGCAGATAGACACCCCTGTCGAGCATGCGATGGAAGAAAGCGGCGTACCGGCGTACATCGGCGAGCGACGCGCCGGCCCAGTCGACGGCCTCACGCGACGCGAAGAACAGGGTCAGCAAGGACCCCACCCGGGCGACGCGGGCCGTGATTCCGGCCTCCTCGGCGGCCGACGCCAGGCCGCGGGCCAGCCGGCCGGAGGCTTTTTCCAGCGCTTCGTACACGCCCGGTGCGCGCAGGGCCTTGAGCATGGCGATACCGGCCCGCATCGCCAGCGGATTGCCGGCCAGGGTGCCGGCCTGATAGACGTCCCCTTCGGGCACCACGCGGTCCATGATCTCCTCGCGACCGCCGTACGCCCCGATCGGCAGGCCTCCGCCCAGGATTTTGCCCAGCGTCGTCAGATCGGGAGTGATCCGATAGCGTTCCTGCGCGCCGCCCGGAGCCAGCCGGAATCCGGTGATCACCTCGTCGAAGATCAACAGGATTCCGTGCTTCGCCGTGAGATCGCGCAGTCCGTCGAGGTAACCGGGCCGCGGCGGCACGACTCCCATGTTGGCGGCGACGGGCTCGACGATCACGCAGGCGATCTCCTTGCCGCGCTCCTTCACCAGCGTCGCCACGGCGTCGAGATCGTTGTACGGAGCCACCAGGGTCATGGCGGCGACGGCGGCCGGGATGCCCGGTGTGCCGGGCAGACCCAGCGTCACCACTCCCGAACCGGCCTTGACCAGGAGCGCATCGACATGACCGTGGTAGCAGCCGTCCATCTTCACGATCAGGTCGCGCCCGGTGAACGCCCGTGCCAGGCGGAGGGCCGACAGCGTGGCCTCGGTCCCCGAGTTGACCATGCGCACCTTCTCGATGCCGGGGACCGCATCGACGACCAGTCGCGCCAGCTCCACCTCGTGCGGGTTGGGGGCGCCGAAGGACGTTCCGTCCTTTGCCGCGTCCTGCACCTCGCGCACGATCTCGGGATGCGCGTGGCCGAGGATCAGGGGTCCCCACGAGCCGACGTAGTCGACGTATTCGTTGCCGTCCACGTCCCACAGGAGCGCCCCCAGTCCGCGCGCGATGAACGGCGGTTCCCCGCCGACCCCCTTGAAGGCGCGCACCGGGGAATTGACGCCGCCGGGGATGACCTGGCGGGCCTTGTCGAACAGCCTCCGCGAAATGGTGCCCATCGGGTCAGCGCCTGAGCAGGCGCGCCGCCTCCTTGGCGCAGTAGGTGACGATCAGGTCGGCCCCGGCGCGACGGATGGAATAGAGCGACTCCAGGACGACACGGTCGCGGTCGATCCAGCCGTTCTTCGCCGCGGCGGCCAGCATGGCGTACTCGCCGGAGACGTGGTACGCGGCGACAGGGACGTTGACCGCCTGACGCACGCGGTAGATCACATCGAGGTACGGGAGGGCGGGCTTCACCATCACCATGTCGGCGCCTTCCTCGACGTCGAGCAGAACTTCCCTGACCGCCTCGCGCGCGTTGGCCGGATCCATCTGGTGGCTGCGGCGGTCGCCGGACTTCGGGGTCGACTGCGCGGCCTCACGGAACGGTCCGTAGAAGGCGGACGCGTACTTCGCCGCGTACGACAGGATCGGCACCTGCTCGAGACCGGCGCCGTCCAGTCCCCGGCGGATGGCCGCCACCCGTCCATCCATCATGTCGGACGGCGCGACGATGTCGGCGCCCGCCCGCGCCTGTGACACGGCGGTCTTCGCCAGCAGCTCCAGGGTCGGATCGTTCAGGATCTCGTCCCCCTGCACGACACCGCAGTGTCCGTGGTCGGTGTACTCGCAGAGGCAGACGTCCGCGATCACCAGGAGGTCCCGGACCTGCTTCTTGAGCGCCGCCGTCGCCTCCTGCACGATCCCGTGCGGGTCGTAGGCTCCCGAGGCCTTCGCGTCCTTGGCCGGGGGGATGCCGAAGAGGATGACCGCCGGGATGCCGAGCGAGCGCGCCTCCTGACCCTCCGCCACGGCCTCGTCCACCGACAGGTTGTACTGGCCCGGCATCGAGGCGATCTCCTGTCGCACGCCGTGTCCCGGACGGACGAACAGGGGGTAGACCAGATCGCCGGGTGACAGGTCGGTTTCCCGGACCAGCGATCGGAGGATTTCGTTGCGCCGCAGACGCCTCGGTCGCACGTGCGGAAAGCTCACCGGAGCGACACCTCAGTCATCGTCGTCCCCTTCGTGGAAGAAATAGGCGGCGCAGAAGGCGCTACAGAAGATCCGCCCGCTGCGCACGAACTTGTGCTCTTCACAGATGTACTTGTGACAGATCGGGCACTTGTGGAGGTAGGCGTCGTCCTCCCCGGCCGCGCACTCCTTGCACTGCTGCACGAGGCATCCCCAGTAGCGCGGGGATTATAGGTCACGCCTTCGAGGAGGGTCCAGATCGGCGCGGCGGTCCCGCCTTCGCTTGACAGCCCCCGGTCCCTCCCCTAGAATCGACCCCCACGTCGCAAGGCGGTGTAGCTCAGATGGTTAGAGCACGCGGCTCATATCCGCGGAGTCCGGGGTTCGAATCCCTGCACCGCCACCAGACGCCACAGGGTCGATGACGTCCTTCCCGATGCGGGCGTACCGGACGAGTCCATGAAGAACCGGGCTGGAACGATCGAACGACAGGTGCGCGGGACGATCGCGCGCTACGGGATGCTCCGTTCCGGTGAGCGTATCCTCGTCGCGGTGTCGGGCGGCCCCGACTCGACCGCCCTGCTCGCGATCCTGCACCGGCTGGCGCCCGAGATGCGTCTCGACCTGCACGTCGCCCATCTCGACCACGGGTGGCGGGGCCGGTCATCGGCCCGGGACGCCGAGTTCGTGCGCCGTCTGGCGGTGCGGCTGGGGCTGCCGGTCACCGTGGGTCATCTGGGCGCGGTGGTCTGGCAGACGCGCGTGAGGCGACAATCGTCGCGCGAGGCACGGGCGCGCGAGCTGCGCAACTCGTTCCTGCGGGAGACGGCGCGAGAGATCGGGGCGCACAAGGTGGCGCTCGGACACACGCGGGACGATCAGGCCGAGAGCTTTCTCATGCGTCTTCTCCGCGGTGCCGGACCGAGAGGCCTGGCGGGGACGTACCCGGTGGTGGACGGCGTGATCATCCGTCCCCTCATCGATACACGGCGCCGCGACATCCTGGCCTATCTCAAGGAACGGCACCTGTCGTACCGCATCGATCCCACCAACCGCGACCTGTCGCTGACCCGCAACCGGATCCGCCTCCGGCTCCTGCCGCTGCTGGAGCGCCAGTTCAACCCGAACGTGGTCGAGACGCTGGCCCACGCGGCCGATCTCCTGCGGGACGAGGACAACTATCTGGGCGACCTGGCGGCGGAGAGATTCCGCCTCCTCGCCAGCCTCCGCGGGGACAGCGTGGTGCTGCGCTCGCGCGCCCTGCAGGACCTGCCGGTGCCGCTGCGCCGTCGCATCCTCAGGCTCGCCCTGGCCGAGGCGCGCGGCGACCTGCGCCGGATCGCGCTGCAGCACGTCGAGCAGTCGCTGAGTCTCCTGGAGGAGCGTCGACGACGCGGCCGTGTCTCGCTGCCCGGCGGGACGGCGGTGGACGTGCAGGGTGACCAGCTGCGTATCGCCCGGGAAGGCCCGCCGGCGGGCGCCGCGGCGGCCGGGGATGACGGCGTCATCGCGCGCGAGGCGCTCTGTCCCGTGCCGGGAGAGGTGCATCTTCCCGGGTTCGGGCTGCGTCTGCGGGCCACGGTCGTGCCGCGGTCGGAGGCGCCCGTCGACCTCCGGACGGCCGGCCGGAGCCGGGCCTATCTCGACGCCGACCTGCTGCCCGGCCCCCTGCTGATCCGTCCGCGCCGCCCCGGTGACCGGTTCGTGCCGCTGGGCGCGCCGGGGACGCGCAAGGTCAAGTCGTTCCTGATCGACCGCAAGGTCCCCGTCGACGAGCGCGGCCGCATCCCCCTGGTCCTGTCGGGCGACCGGATCGCCTGGGTGGTGGAGCACGCCATCGACGATCGCTTCAAGGTCACGGACAGGACCAGCCGTATCCTGGTCCTGGAGAAGGCGTCCCGGTGAAGCTGTCGCGCGACATCCTGCGCTCCGAGTCCGAGATCGCCGACCGTGTGCGCCAGATCGGCAAGGAGATCACCGAGACCTACGCCGGCCAGGAGATCTCCGTCCTGGGCGTCCTCAAGGGGGCGTTCGTCTTCCTGGCCGACCTGACGCGTCAGATCCGGCTGCCGATGGACGTCGGTTTCGTCGAGAGCATCGCCTCGAGGCGGTCCGACTCCCTGACCGAAATCGTTTTCGCCACGGCCCTGCGCTTTTCCTCCTCGTTCCGCATCGAAGGCACCCACCTGCTTCTGGTGGAGGACATCCTGGACACGGGAGTGACCCTGGCCTATCTGTGCGAGCAGATTCAGCTGTACCAGCCCAGGTCGCTCAGGGTGTGCAGCCTCCTGGACAAGCCGCACCGCCGCAAGGTCGATTTCAGGCCCGATTTCGTCGGTTTCCAGGTCCCCGACAAGCATGTCGTCGGCTATGGCCTGGACTACCAGGGCAAGTACCGGAACCTTCCGTTCCTGACCTACGTCGAATAGTCGACAGGGCATCGAGTGTCCGTCGCGGCGATTGAAAGACGGACTGTTTCAGTCTATATTTAGGCTCATGCAAGGGAGATCAGGCCGTTGAACACCCTCCTGAAGAATATTGCCTTCTGGACCCTCATCATCCTGGCGGTCCTCTTCTTCTACAAGTTCCTGAGCGCCAACCGCCCCGACCAGGTGGAGATCAGCTTCAGCCAGTTCATGGCCGATGTCGAGGCCCAGAAGGTCCAGAAGGTCACGATCACCGGCAGCGAGATCACCGGTGAGTACAACCAGCCCGGCCCGGACGGCCAGCCCAAGCGGTTCACCAGCTACGCTCCCGACTACCCCGACCTGGTGAAGGACCTCAGGAAATCGAACGTCAGCATCGAGGCGCGCAAGCCGAAGGAATCGACCTATCTGGTGACCATCCTCTCCTGGCTGCCGATGCTGGTCCTCATCGGGATCTGGATCTTCTTCATGCGCCAGATGCAGAGCGGCGGGAACAAGGCGCTGTCGTTCGGCAAGTCCAAGGCCCGGCTGTCCAGCAGCCAGGCCAAGAAGGTGACGTTCAAGGACGTCGCCGGCGTGGACGAGGCGAAGGAGGAGCTGGAGGAGATCATCGAGTTCCTGAAGGAGCCCCAGAAGTTCCAGAAGCTGGGCGGCAAGATCCCCAAGGGCGTCCTCTTGATGGGCCCGCCGGGGACCGGCAAGACCCTGCTGGCGCGGGCCATCTCCGGCGAGGCCAATGTGCCGTTCTTCTCCATCTCCGGATCCGACTTCGTGGAGATGTTCGTCGGCGTGGGCGCGTCCAGGGTCCGGGACCTCTTCGAGCAGGGCAAGAAGAACGCGCCCTGCATCATCTTCATCGACGAGATCGACGCCGTGGGCCGGCACCGCGGTGCGGGTCTCGGCGGCGGGCACGACGAGCGCGAGCAGACCCTCAACCAGCTGCTCGTCGAGATGGACGGCTTCGAGTCGAACGACGGCGTCATCCTGATCGCCGCGACCAACCGACCGGACGTTCTCGATCCGGCGCTGCTGCGACCCGGTCGGTTCGATCGTCGCGTCGTGGTGGCGCGCCCCGACGTGAAGGGGCGCGAGGAGATCTTCAAGGTCCACACGCGCAAGATCCCGCTCGGCGAGGACGTCGACCTGGCCGTGCTGGGGCGCGCCACACCCGGCTTCTCGGGGGCCGATCTGGCGAATCTGGTGAACGAGGCGGCCCTGAACGCGGCCCGGTACAACAAGAAAGTCGTCGGCATGGAGGACTTCGAGACCGCCAAGGACAAGGTCCTGATGGGCAGCGAGCGCCGCTCGCTGATCATCTCCGAAGAGGAGAAGCGCCTGACGGCCTATCACGAGGCGGGGCATGCCCTGGTCGCCTACTTCATGCCGCACGCCGATCCGATCCACAAGGTGACGATCATCCCGCGCGGCATGGCGCTGGGCGTGACGCAGCAGCTGCCGATCGACGATCGGCACAACTACACCCGCGACTACCTCGAGAGCACGCTGTCCGTCATGATGGGCGGACGCGTCTCGGAGCAGATGTTCATGAGCGTGCTGACGACCGGAGCGGGGGACGACCTGGAGAAGGCGACCGACTTGTCGCGCAAGATGGTGTGCGAGTGGGGCATGAGCGAAAAATTGGGGCCCCTGACCTTCGGCAAGAAGGAGGAGCAGATCTTCCTCGGCCGTGAGATCGCGCAGCACCAGGACTACAGCGAGGCGACCGCCGTTCAGATCGACCAGGAGGTCAAGAGGATCTGTCTGGAGGCGTACGAGCGGGCGCAGAAGGTGGTCGAGGCCAACCGCGAATCGCTGGTGCGCGTCGCCGAGGCGCTCCTGGAGTACGAGGTTCTCGACGGCGACGAGGTCGCGACCCTGGTCAAGGGGGAGACCTTCACGGCGCTGTCCGCCCGCAAGAGGCGGAAGGCGTCGAGGACCGAGACCGCCGCGCCGACGCCCCGCCCGACCGCCGAGACGGCGGGCGAGCGCCGCGGCCCGGCGCTGACCCCCGACCCGATCAAACAGCCCTCCTGAGAGCCAATCCGGGCTCCGTCCGGGATTCCCGCACCGCGTACCGATGCCCTACAACGTCTTGATCGTCGCGTCCACCTCGCTCCCCTCCCGCGCGGACCACAGGAGCCGTCTCGGCGTGCCGCCGCGGCGCACCGACGGCGACGTGCGGACCGTTCGTCTGGAGGCGCTTCCGGCGCGGGTCGCGCGGACCCTTCATACCGCGATGGTGTCGACCGGCGGATGGGCGCAGGTGGCGCGGGACGGCGGCGACGGCCGGGTCCTGCTGCTGCAGGGCGACGGCGCCCAGTTCCACTCGCTCCTGCGTCAGGCGGGCGCGCGCCACGCGACGCTGCAGGCGGCCACGGAGATCCGCGAGGCCCTGCTCGGTTACTCCTCGCGGCCGCGCGTGCTGGCCCTGGCCCGCGGCCGTCTGATGCTCGGGCAGCGCACCCTCGTGATGGGCGTCCTGAACGTCACCCCCGACTCGTTTTCCGACGGCGGCCGGTTCCTCGACCCGCGCGCCGCGGTCGAACGGGCGCACCTCATGGTCCGCGAGGGCGCCGACCTGATCGACGTGGGCGGCGAATCGACCCGCCCGGGCGCGAAGCCGGTACCGCTTTCCGAGGAGCTGCGCCGCGTGATACCGGTGATCGAGACTCTGTCGGGCGCATTCCGCACCGGGACGGAGAACCGACCGTTGCTCTCGGTCGACACCCGCAGGGCCGAGGTGGCCCGGCGCGCCGCGGCCGCCGGCGCCGATCTGATCAACGACGTCTCGGGACTGTCGCACGATCCCGCCATGGCGGCGACCGTCGCCGACAGCGGGCTTCCCGTCGTGATCCAGCACACGCGCGGGACGCCGGAGACCATGCAGCGCTTCCCGCGCTACCGTCACCTGCTGCCCGAGATCGCCGCCTTTCTGCGCGCCCGGATCGATCAGGCGGTGCGCGCCGGGGTGCGCGAGGATAGAATCGTGGTCGATCCCGGTATCGGCTTCGGGAAGCGGCGCCGGGACAACCTGGCGATCCTGCGTCACCTGAGAGCGCTGACGTCGCTGGGACGGCCGATCCTCATCGGCGCCTCGCGCAAGTCGTTCCTCAAGGGACACGGCGACCTGCCGCCGGCCGGTCGCCTCGAGGCGAGTCTCGCCGCCGAGGCGTTGGCCATCGCGGAGGGCGCTGATATCATCAGGGTGCACGACGTGCGGGAGGGGGTCCGCGTCGCTGCCCTGTGTGACGCCGTCCTGCGGGACCCTCTCACGGAACGCTGACCTCCGAAGCGGAGCAGACCCACGACGATGTTCTCATCGCTCCTGAACCAGATCTCCGCCTCCAGCTTCGGATGGCGCGACCTCCTCGACATTCTCCTGATGACGGCGCTCATCTATCAGCTGGGCGTGCTCCTGAAGGGGACGCGCGCGCTGCAGACCCTGCTCGGCGTCCTCCTGGTGCTGCTCGCCTACGGCGTGACGGCGCCGGAGCGATTCCTGTACGTGCGCACGTTCCACCGCGTTCTGGGGCAGGTGCTGTTCTACGCGCCGTTCGCCATCATCGTCCTGTTCCAGACGACCATCCGCCGCGCGCTGGCCCGCCTGGGGCGCACGTCGCTGCTGCGGCTGGGGTACCACGAGCTCACCGAGAGGATGCTCGACGAGATCGTGCACGCCTCGATGTCGCTCGCCAGCCGGCCGACCGGGGCGCTCATCGTCATCGAGCGCGAGCAGGCGCTGCCGGATCAGATCGATTCCGGCATCCAGCTCGACGCCTCGATCTCGTACGATCTCCTGATGAACATCTTCACGCCCGGCTCGCCGATGCACGACGGGGCGGTGATCATCGGCGAGGGTCGCGTCAAGGCGGCCTCCTGTTTTCTGCCCGTCACGACCGACCCGCAGCTGTCGCGCGAATACGGATCGCGTCATCGTGCCGCGATCGGCTTGACGGAGGAATACGACAGCGTGGTGATCGTCATCTCGGAGGAGCGCGGCACCATCCGCGGCGCCGTGGAAGGGCGGCTGACCGGCGCGCTCGACGGGGCGTCGCTCAGGGCCTTCCTGCGCAGCCATCTGGGCGGCCGCCGCGCGAACCGGCAGGAGAGCGCCGCCGCCCCCGAGAAGACGCACGCAGCCTAGGGGTGTGTCCGAGTCATGCGATTCAACCTGCGCCAGAACCTGTACCTCAAGATCTTTTCCCTGATGCTGGCCGTCGTCTGCTGGTACGTGGTGCGCAGCGAAGAGGAGCGTGTCAGGGACTTCGCGGTGCCGCTCGAGTACGTCGGTCTGCCCTCCGGTCTCGAGCTGTCGGGGCGCGCCGTCGACGCGGTCGCCATCCGCCTGCGGGCCCCCGAGCCGGTCCTGGGCAGCATCACCGAGGATCGCCTGGCGGCGCGCATCAACCTGGCGCACGCCTCTCCCGGCGAGCAGTACATCCCGCTCACCCCGGAGATGATCCGCACCCCCGGCGGGGTGCAGGTCGAGCGCGTCAGCCCCGATCTGGTCAAGGTGTCGATCGATCGGCGGGCGCGACGCGAGGTGCCGGTCGTGGCGGAGTTCTCCGGTTCGCCACCCTCGGGCTTCGCGAAGGTCCGGCACGTCATCGAGCCCGCGAAGGTGACCGTCGAGGGTCCGGCGAACGAGGTGGAGAAGGTGACACGCGCGCTGACCGGAACGATCCTGCTCGACGGCGAGACCACCGACTACGAGATCGAGGCGACCCCGATTCCGGACGCCCCCTCCTGGAGCCGGGTGCGCGTCGTCGTGCCGCAGGGACCGGTGCGGGTGCGCGTGACCATCAGCCGCGCCGCCGCGGGTCAGGGCGCCCCATGAAGCGTCTGTTCGGGACCGACGGCATCCGCGGCGTCGCGGGGGAGCCGCCCCTGGACGAGCCGACGGTGACCCGGTTCGGCCGCGCGCTCACCGATTCCCTGCGCGCCGCCTCGGGGGCCGCGCCGCGGGTCGTCATCGGGCGCGACACGCGGGAGTCGGGCCCGGCGATCGAGGCCGCGCTGGCCCGCGGTATCCGCGATCACGGCGGCCGGGTCGACCTCGCCGGCGTCCTGACGACGCCCGGCGTCGCCTGCGTCACCCGGCTCGCGGGGTACGACGCCGGCCTGGTCGTTTCGGCCTCGCACAATCCGTATCGCGACAACGGCATCAAGGTCTTCTCGCGCACCGGCGAGAAGCTGTCCGACGCGCTGGAGCTGGCGATCGAGCGGGACGTCCTGGACGGGCACCAGGAGACGGACGGCCCGGCGACGCCCATGACGGCCGCGCCCGCTCCGGCGCCCCTGAGCCCGGACGATCTGGCGGCCCGCTATCTGGCGTGGCTGCGTGGGGCGGTCGGCGAGGACGCCTCCTTGAGAGGCTGGCACATCGTCCTCGATTGCGCCAACGGCGCCGCGAGCGTCCTCGGTCCCGAGCTGTACGGCCGCCTCGGCGCCACGGTCACCACCATCAACGCCCGGCCCGACGGTCGCAACATCAACGAGGACTGCGGTGCCCTGCACCCCCAGGGTCTGGCACAGGAAGTGCTGCGGCTGAAGGCGCGTCTCGGTCTGGCGTTCGACGGGGACGCGGATCGCTGCGTGGTCGTGGACCCGACCGGACGCACCCTGGACGGCGATTACGTCCTCTATCTCGCGGCCCGCGACCTGATGGCCGCCGGGCGGCTGCGCGGCAACGCCGTGGTCGGCACCGTGATGTCCAACCTGTGGCTGGAGAAGGCGCTGCACCACGAAGGGATCCGCCTGGAGCGCGCTCCGGTCGGCGACAAGTACGTGCTCGAGGAGATGATGCGCGGCGGGCACGTCCTGGGCGGCGAGCAGTCCGGGCATATCATCTTCCTGGAGAAGGCGACGACCGGGGACGGGCTCCTGACCGGTCTGTTGTTTCTCGACCTCCTGCGCCGGAGCGGCCTCGACCTGGCCGCCTGGGCGGCCGGCGTGAGGCCCTGTCCTCAAGTTCTGGTGAACGTGCAGGTGCGCGAGCGCCCGCCGCTCGAGAAGCACCCGCGCATCGGACCGGCGATCCGCGACGAGGAGCGCCGTCTCGGCGGCAGCGGCCGGCTGCTGGTGCGCTACTCCGGCACCGAGCCCAAGGCCCGTATCATGGTCGAGGGAGAATCGCTGCAGGTCGTCGAGGAAGCCGCCGCCCGATTGAAGTGGATCATCCAGCAGGAGATTGGCCGGGACCGTTCCTGAACCGAACGCGTGAGGAGGGCCGATGGAGCCGGTACGACTCGGTGTCAATATCGACCACGTCGCCACGATCCGCGAGGCGCGCAGGTCGCGGGAGCCGGAGCCGGTCGCCGCGGCCCTCATGGCGGAGCTCGCGGGGGCGGACCAGATCACGGTCCACCTGCGCGGCGACCGCCGGCACATCCAGGACCGTGACGTGGAGCTGCTGCGCCGCTCCATCGCGACCCGGCTCAACCTCGAGGCGGCGGCGACCCCGCAGATGGTGACCATCGCCTCGACCTACAAGCCCGACACGGTCACGCTCGTGCCCGAGCGCCGTGAAGAGATCACCACCGAGGGCGGTCTGGACGTCCTGCTGAACCAGAACCTGGTGCGCAAGACGTCCCAGGATCTCAAAGCGGCGGGCGCCGTCGTGTCGGTGTTCGTCGACCCGGACTACGACCAGATCAAGGCGGTCGCCAAGCTCGAAATCGGCGTGATCGAGATCAACACCGCCAAGTACTCGGAGGCCGCCCGGCCCGACCAGGCGGCCGCCGAGGCGGACAAGGTGTCCCAGGCGGCGCGCGCCGCCGCCAAGCTGGGTCTCCGGGTGATCGCCGGTCATGGCCTCACGTACCGCAACGTCCGAAGCATCGTCCAGATTCCGGAGATCGAGGAGCTGAACATCGGTCACTCGATCGTGGCGCGCGCCGCCCTGGTGGGGATCGAGCGCGCCGTGCGCGAGATGAAGGCGCTGATGCAGCGATGAGACGCTACCCCGCCTACGACCCCCCCGAGTACGCCGGGTTCCGTCCCGACCCGGAGGTCATGGCGGAGTACATCGACGTCCTGCGGCGCGACCCGCGCCGCCGGACGCTCCTGGAGCGTCTGGAGCCCGCCGTCCTGGTCCGCCTCTACGCGGGACTCGTGCGCTTCCGCCTGCACGACATCGTCCTGAAGCGCTGGGTGCGGCAGGGCCTCATCTCCAAGGCGTGGCTCGGCACCGGCGAGGAGGCGGTCACGGTGGGTGCCGTCCACGCGCTCACGAAAGGCGACGTCGCCGGTCCGATGATCCGCAACGCCGGCGCGCACTGCGAGATGGGGATGCCGGTGGCGGACATGCTCAGGGCCTACCTGGGGACCGCCGACCAGATCTCGCGCGGGCGGGACCTGCACACCGGGGATCCGGCCCTGGGTCTGATTCCTTCGACGAGCATGATGGGGTGTCTCGTCCCGGTGTTCACCGGCATCGGTCTCGCCATGCAGCAGCGCCGCGAGCGGCGCGTCGGTCTGACCTGGGTGGGCGACGGCGCCAGCCGGACCGGGGCCTTCCACGAGGGTCTCAACTTCGCCGCGGTGCTCAAGGTGCCGATCGTCTTCGTCGTGCAGAACAACCAGGTGGCGCTCGGGACGGCGGTCGAGAAGCACAGCCGCGGCCCGATGGAGGCCCTGCGTCCCGGCTACGGTCTGGACGGTCTGTCGTGCGAGGGCAACAACGTCCTGGACGTCTACGCCGCGACCCGCCTGCTGGCCGATCGCTGCCGCAAGGGAGGCGGCCCGTTCCTCCTGAACGCGCGCACCTTCCGGATGGGCGGCCACGCCACCCACGACGAGGCCGAGGCCCGCGCGCTGTTCACACCGGAACAATTTCGTTATTGGGGGATGCGCGATCCCATCGGCACGTACGAGACCTATCTTATCGCCGAGGGTCCCTCCCTGGACGGTCGCCGGCGGGGAGAGACGGGCCGGCGGGAAGCGAACGCCGCGTTGTTGTCGCAGACGGAGTCGCGCGTGACCGAGGAGGTCGAGAAGGCCGAGCAGGAGGCGCTGCGGAGCCGCCGCGACCGCATGCCCGAGCCGGCCGACGCCGCGCACGGGGTCTACGCCGGCGACGCGGCGGGCGGATCGGGCGGCGCGCCGCGCGTGGCGAGAACGCGGAGCGTCCGGGCGACTCGCGCGGCGGGCGTCCGGCGCGTATCATAAGAGCCGTCACGGAACTCACGGGAGAGAGCGCGATGCGGGCGAAGATCGCCGAACGGGGCCTGGAGAAGAAGGACCTCGCTCTCAAGGACCTCGAGCCGATCGGACTGGGCCGCGACGACCTGATCTCGCTCTACCGCGTCATGGTGCTTTCGCGGCGGATCGACGACAAGGAAGTCCAGCTCAAGCGGCAGAACAAGATCTTCTTCCAGATCAGCGGGGCCGGGCACGAGGCGATCCTGGCGGCCGCCGGCCGGCTGCTGCGGCCGGGACGGGACTGGTTCTATCCCTACTACCGCGACCGGGCGTTGTGCCTGCAGCTCGGCGTGACCCCTCGCGAGATGTTCCTGCAGGCGGTCGGCTCTTCGGAGGACCCGGCCTCCGGCGGGCGGCAGATGCCCAGCCACTGGGGCAGCGCGCCTCTGCGCATCGTGTCGCAATCGAGCCCGACCGGCACGCAGTTCCTGCAGGCGGTCGGCTGCGCCGAGGCCGAGCGCCTGCTCGACCCGCAATCGGACGCGATCGTCTACGTCTCCGGGGGCGACGGCGCCACGAGCGAGGGGGAGTTCTGGGAGTCGCTCAACGCCGCCTGCCTGCGGCGGGCCCCGGTCCTGTTCCTGATCACCGACAACGATTTCGCCATCTCGGTGCCGGTCGAGGTGCAGACCGCCGGCGGCAGCATCTCGCGGCTCGCGCGCTCCTTCGCCGATCTGCACGTCGAAGAGGTCGACGGCTGCGACCCGATCGCCTCCCACGTGGCCCTGAGCCGCTGTATCGCGAGACTGCGCGCCCGCGAGGGCGGCCCGGTCCTGCTGCACGCGCACACAATCCGTCCGTACTCGCACTCCCTGTCGGACGACGAGAGACTGTACAAGACGGACGCCGAGCGCCAGGACGAGGCCCGGCGCGACCCTCTCCCGAACTTCGCCCGGTTCCTGGTCCGGAGCCAGGTGGCCCCGGAGGCGTTCCTCGAGGCGCTGCGCGGGGAGGTCGACCGCGAGGTCGACGAGGCCGCCGAGTCGGCGCTGCAGGCGCCCCGTCCCGACCCCGCGACGGTCACGCGGCACGTCACCTCCGAGGAGGTCGACCCGACCTCCGCCCGCTTCGCCGTCGCTCCGCGTCTGACGGGCGAGCCGAGGACGATGGTCGATCTCCTGAACGACTGTCTGCGCGACGAGATGACGCGCGACGATCGCGTCGTCGTCTTCGGGGAGGACGTCGCCGACTGCTCGCGCGAGGACCACCTGGACCAGGTGAAGGGGAAGGGCGGGGTCTTCAAGGTCACGGCCAATCTGCAACGCCGCTTCGGCTCGGCGCGCGTCTTCAACACCCCGCTCGCCGAGGCCGCGATCGTCGGCCGGGCGATCGGCATGGCCACGCGCGGGCTGAAGCCGGTCGTCGAGATCCAGTTCGTCGACTACTTCTGGCCCGCCATGATGCAGCTGCGCAACGAGCTGGCCCCGATGCGCTGGCGATCCGACGGCGCGTTCTCCTGCCCGGTCGTGGTGCGCATCCCGGTCGGCGGGTACCTGCAGGGGGGCGCGGTCTACCACAGCCAGTCGGGTGTCTCGCTGTTCACCGCAAACCCGGGGCTGCGCGTGGTGATGCCCTCGAACGGCCTGGACGCCAACGGACTCCTGCGGACCGCCATCCGCTGCGACGACCCGGTGCTGTTCCTGGAGCACAAGCACCTGTATCGCCAGACGTACAACAAGAGCCCGTACCCCGGACCGGAGCACTCGATCCCGTTCGGCCGCGCCTCGATCGCCCGCGAGGGAAGCGACCTCACCGTCGTCACCTACGGCGCCCTGGTCGAGCGCTCCGTGCGCGCCGCGCGCCAACTGGCCGAGCAGGGGATCGGTGTCGAGGTCATCGACCTGCGTTCGCTCAACCCGTTCGACTGGGAGACCGTGGCCGCCTCGGTTGCCAAGACCGGCAAGGTGATCGTGGCGTACGAGGACCCGCTCAGCTTCGGCTACGGCGCCGAGATCGCGGCGCTCGTCGCCGACCGGCTGTTCGAGCACCTGGACGCCCCGGTGCGCCGCGTCGCCACGCTCGACACGTTCGTGGCCTACGAGCCGGGACTGGAGGATCGGATCCTGCCCCAGGTCGGCGACCTGGTCCGCGCCATGAAGGAACTGAGCGCGTACTGATGCGTCCCTGGATTCCGCCCGCCCTCTGCCTCGCCTGCGTCGTGGTCACGGCGTCGCCCGCCCGCGCCGTCTCGGCGGCCGAGGCGCGCACGCAGTCGTTCAAGCTGCAGTCGGAGGGGATGCGTCTCTACAAGGAGGGGAAGTTCAAGGACGCCACCCTGGCCTTCCAGCAGGTCGTGAACCTCAACCTGAACTCGTTCCTGGCGTTCTACTACCTCGGCATCTGCCTGAACGCCGATCGGCGGTATGGCGAGGCGATCGAGCCTCTCAAGATCGCGCTCGATCTGCAGCCCGACTACGTGCAGGCCCATCTGGCCCTCGGGGACGCCTATCTGAAGCAGGGCGACACCGGCGAGGCGCGCGCCGAATACCTGCGCGCCCTGGAGCTGCAGCCGAACTACGCCGCCGCCTTGGACGGGCTCGGCCGCCTGCTGGAGACGACCGGGCAGGACGACAAGGCGGAGGAGCAATACCGCAAATCGCTGGAGATCAATGTCGCCTTCGCGGACGCCTACACGCACCTGGGCGATCTCTACCTTCGCAAGAACCGCCCCGAGGACGCCATCCAGCTCTTCCTGAAGGCGATTTCGGTGAAGCCCGATTTCAGCAGCGCCTACGCTCGTCTCGGCGTCGCCTATGGCAAGGTGAAGCAGTACGACGACGCCATCGCGGCAATCCGCAAGTCCCAGACCCTGACGCCCGAGGACCCGGAGCCGTACGCGTCGCTCGCCAGGATCTATCTCGAGCTGCAGAGCTTCCGGCGCTCCGAGGCGCAGATCCAGGCGGCCCTCGCGCTCGACCATGACCATCCCGGCGCGCACCTGCTGCTGTCCGATCTGAAGCGCGCGCAGGAGGACTTCGCTTCGGCGGTCGAGGTCCTCGAGGGACTGTACGAGCGCGGGATCACCGACGCCCTGATGCGGCGCGCCGTCGGCGACGCGCTCAAGCGGGCCCGGCTGGACGAGACCCGTTACAAGGCCCTCAAGGGGGAGGCCGACCGCGCGCCGGCGTCTCCATGGGCCCTGACCTCCCTCGCCCGCTTCCTGTCGGAGCAGGGCGCCCACCGCCGGGCCGCCGAGTGTCTGCTGCGTGTGGCCGGGCTCGTCGAGGCCACCCCGCCGCCGGCGCTGATGGGACCCACGCCGGCCGGCGAGCCGCTCAGCCCCCCTCCGACCGCTCCGCGCGCGCGCTTCGAGGCGGGCGTGGAGCTCCTGGCGGCGCGCGTCTATCCGCAGGCGGTCGACCTGTTCGAGAGTCTCGCCGCCGCGCCGCCCGAGAACGCGCCGCCCCCGGTCGCGCCGTCCTCCGGCGTGCCGTCGCAGCCGGACGCCGATCTGCGCTCGGCCGCGCTGTTCAACCTCGGTGTGGCGCGCGCCTCGCTGCGTCTCGACGAGCAGGCGATCCAGGCGTTCACCTCGTACCTCGCCGGCCCGAACGCCGATGCGCGCGCCTACCTGTATCTGGGGAACGCCTGTCTCCGCCTCGGCCGCAGCGAGGAAGCCCGCGCCGCCTACTCCTCCTTCGTCGAGCGAGCCGCGCCGGGGCCGGAGACCGTCCGCGTGAAGCGGATCCTCGAGACGATCGTCCAGGACGGCAAACGGCCCGCCGCGCCGGGGACGCCATGACGTCCCGAGCCCGCGTCGCGTTTCGAAGGGTCACGCCGGCGATCCCGGGCGCGCTCCTCCTGGCGCTCGTCATGCTCCCCGGAGCGGGAACGCGCGGGCAGGAGCCGAGCCCCTCGCCGGCGCCCGTCCCCGAGACCACCCCGGCGCCGCCCGCCGTATCGACGCCGGAGCCGCCGGCCCCCGTGCCCGCGACGGAGAGCGCCGTCCCGAAGCCGCCCCAGGTGCGCTCGAGAAAGGGCTTCTCGATCCGGATCACCAATCCGGCGCACAACGATTTCCGCTTCGGTCGCTCGCAGATCGACGCCGAGGTGACCGCCGCCGACCCCGCCATGGTGGAGAAGGTCGAGTTCTTCGTCGACGACCGGCTGGTGTTCATCGACACGGAGCCGCCGTACCAGTGCTTCTTCGATTTCGGCACCGACCCGCACTCGTGGATCATCAAGGCCGTGGCGTACCACAAGGAAGGTGTCACGGTGACCGACACGGTGATCCTCAAGAGGGTCCTCCTCAACTTCGCCGTGCAGGTGAACCGCGTGATCGTGTACGCCAGCGCCCGCGCCAAGGGGGGGGACCACGAGTTCGCCACCGGTCTGACCAAGGACGACCTGGTCCTGGAGGAGGACGGCGCGCGGCAGAAGATCATCGATTTCTACATCGAGAAGCGCCCGGTGACGCTGGCGGTGATCCTGGACAGCAGCGGCAGCATGCAGCCGGCGATGGACAAGGTCCATACCGCCGCCAGCCGCTTCGTCGACAGCCTCGGCGCCGAGGACCGCGCCCTGGTGATCGATTTCGACGAGAAGGTCTATCTCCTGCAGGACCTGACGAACGACAAGAACTCGCTGCGCCAGGCGATCACCAGCACCAACGCGCTGGGCGGCACGGCCCTCTACGACGCCCTGTACTCCTCGTTCCGCAAGCTGCGCGCCATCGAGGGGCGCAAGGCGATCATCCTCCTGACCGACGGCGACGACACCGCCAGCAAGTTCTCCTTCAAGCGCGTGGTGGACGAGGCCAAGACCTCCGACATCATCATCTACCCGATCGGTCTGGGGACCACCTTCCTCGACGTCGATCTGCGGCGCATCTTGAAGACGTTCGCCGAGGAGACCGGCGGCCGCTCCTACTTTCCGTCCAAGGTCGAAGAGCTGGAGGGGGTGTACGGCGAGATCGCCGACGAGCTGAAGAGCCAGTACTACATCACCTACGAGCCGACCAACACGGTGTGGGACGGGCGCTGGCGCAAGATCAAGCTGTCGGGGGCCCCGGGGAAGGATCTCGACATCCGCACCAGAAGCGGCTACTACGCCGTCCGCAAGAGCCCCACGCCGGCGCCGCCCGGGGCGCGCTGACTCAGCGGGTCCAGGTCACCCACACGGGGCTGGACCAGACCGCGTCGTCCGGCTCGCCGTCCTCGGCCCCGGGGGTCTCGAGGAAGGCCCGCACGTAATACAGCCACTCCTGCGCGCGCCCGCCCGCCGGAACGGGATTGACCAGGTCGACGCTGCCGGAATGGATCTCGGCGTTCGGCGTGTCCGCCCGGAAGAGCCGGTAGGCCGCCGACGGGTTCCCGACCTGGGCCCCCCAGACCTCCACGCGCGTGATCGTCATGCCCGCCATCAGGTCGACCGCGGCGGCGATCCGGTCCGCGGAGCGGCTGATCGCGCTCCCCATCGGGGCGCCGTCCACGTCGAACGCGAGCCAGGCGCGGACGCCCGTCGTGGCGTACACGTGACGCCCCTCCAGGGCGTCGAACACGCCGCCGCGGTCGCGCGACGCCGCGAGCGTCACGGTCGTGCCGGACGGCTCGTTCAGGTGGTAACGGCTGCCGTCCGGGGCGATGTCGTCGTTCACGCCCGGCATCTGGCTGTGGTTGTCCGAGGCTCCGACCACGCCGATGTGGGCGCTCCGGTTGCGCCAGCCATAGCGAAAGCTCCAGGCCCCGGGTCCGATGTCGTTGCCTTCGAACGCCGTCCAGGTCTTCTGTCCGTAATACGGCACCGAGGGAACCCCCTGCTGGTTGTAGGCGCGGGCGGAGAACAGCTCGCCGACCTTCTGGTACGCGTCGACCACGGCGCGCGGCGCCACCGCCGACGACCCGTAGCTGAAGTCCCAGTCGGTGTTGGAGGCGGTGGCGGACATCATGTGCGGGATGATCAGGACCCGGTCCGGTCCGTAGCCGACGTCATAGAGGAAGCGGGCCAGGCACTGCGGCGGCAGGTACCGGACGTCGCCCGGCAGGAGCGGCAATTTATCCTGGAGGTCGAAATCACGGAACATCGCGACCCGGTGCAGGTAGGCGGCCACGAACGGCGAGATGTGATGGGTGTGCCATTCGTACGCCGGGAAGACGATGAACGACCCCGCCGCGGCGGCGTCGTACTGGCGGGCGACCCCCTGCGCGTAGGTCCACCAGTCCCCCAGACCGTGGATGGGTGACGTCGGTCCCGTGCACTTGCCCCCGGCCATGAAGACCGGGTCGGAGGCGGCCGCCGGCGGCAGCACGTAGTCGTCCCAGCGCATCGCGTGCTCGGTGAGAGCGGCGAAGTCGCCGCCCGCGACGTTCTTCAGATAGTCGAGCGCGTCGTTGGCGTTCGTGAACAGCGCGTCGTGGTCCCCGGGGGTCACCCACCCCAGGAACTTGAGCTGCTCGCCCCCGTCCCCGGAATGAATATGGAGATCCCCGACCAGGCGCTGCACCGGCGGCGCGCTCTCCCAGACGCGGCTGTAGTGGTAGAGGGAGCGCGTGCCCGGAAACGACGCGACGATGCGGTAGCTGCCGGCGGACGGATAGACCTCGGTCACTTCCTTGCGCCACTCGTCCTGGAACCGCAGCGTGCCGGCGACACCACCGCCGAGCGACACCTCGCCCGCGATCGTCCGCGGGTTGCCGAACCGGTCGGTGACGACGACCGACAACGTGAACGGCGCTCCCGCCTGGATGTCCATCGGCGCCCGGGCGCTGACGAACGCCGCCTCGGGGAGCGCCGTGATGGTCAGAGGCTGCACCTGGTCGTCGGACAGCATCGTCCACGGATCCGGCAGATTCGCGCCGTTCGCGGCCAGGGTGAAGGTGCGGTAGCGGAAGTGCGTCTCGAGCGGATGACCGGTCCAGTCGGTGGAGCGGGCCGGGACGTTGCCGACGTACGTGAGCCTCACGCGGTCGCCGGCGTCCAGTTTCTGTCCCAGCGGCACATAGATCCCGAGGATGTGCGGGTACGGCAGGAGCGCGAGCGGGTCGTACTGCGCCGTCGCGATCTGCAGCTCCCGGGCGCCCGTCGTGGGCGTGATCTGGATCGCCTTCCAGTAACCGTCCTGCCCGATGTTGGCGCAGAGCACATTTTTCCAGCACAGAAGCGGCTTGTGGAACTCCCCCGCCCCCGTCGAGACGTTGAGGGAAGTATTGCTGAGCACGCTGGTCATCGGCAGCTCGATCTGCAGGACCGAGCGATTGCCGTCGTACCCGCTGTTCAGGAGCGCGGGCAATCCTCCGCCGCGCAGCGTGGAAGGAACCGTGAACTCGAACGCCAGCGGGGGCTCCCCGCCCCCGCCGAGGTGCTGCCCGGCGGTCACGACAGCCGGCGAGACGGTGAGGACGTACGGGCTGGACGCGGGCGCGACCGTCGCCGGCAAGACTGTGTCGGCGCGCGCGTCGCCGCCGGCGCCCGAGCGGGTCAGGAGAACGGCGAGACAGACCGCCCCGCTCAAACGAATCCAACTGGATCTGCGCATCACTCCGCCCCCTCGCTCCCCCGCGAAGGACGCGGTCAGCAGGAGGGCGCGCCGCGCCTGGTGAAAGGTGCACCGACGGTGTGAGGATGTTAGCACAGGGACGGCAGGAACGCGGTCGTTCAGGGCCGCTCGAGAGGCACAGGCAGCGGCTCTTCGCGCGGAGCCTGGGCCTCCGGGCGGCCCTTGAAGTTGAGCGGGTAATCGACCAGCGACAGGCTCAGGTTCAGACCGCTGCCGGGCGAGACCTCGACCGATTTCAGCTCGAGCGCGACATACCCGGGCGACGTGACCTGCACCCGGTACGACCCGGGAAGGACGGCCGGGATCGTGAAGACACCGTCGTCTCCCGAGGAGGCCTGGTAGATCCCCCTGCCCTCGAGCGCGGCGAAGGTCACCTGCACCTCCGCGATCGGCCGTTTCTCCGAGTCGAGGAACAGGCCGCGCACCGGCACCGTGCCGGGCGTCTCGCCGGCCGGCGCTCCCGAGGTCGCCGCCGCGCCCGGCGCACCGCCGGGAACGCGCTTCTTCAGCGCCACCTCCAGCGGGTTGGTCCCCGCCGCACCCTTGTCGCCGTCCGCCCCGATCTGGAAGTCGACGATGTTCCGGAACGGCGGGCGGACCTCGATCTTTCCCTTCTTCTTCGAGCCCTCGGTCCCCGCCCCGACCTCGATGTCGTACACCCCGGCCGGAAGGTCCTTGAAGACGTACTCCCCCTTCTCGTTCGTCCCGGTCACGCGCAGCATCGCCTCCTGCCCCTTGGACGACAGCTCGACCATCCAGCCGACGACCGGCTTGTTCTTGGTGTCGTAGACCCGGCCGAGGATGGTCCCGACCACCTCGCGCAGGGTGCGGCGCGGGGCCGGTTCCTCCGCGGGAGCCGGCGTGGGAGAAGCCTGCGGCTCATCGCCGCGGACCGGAGCGCTCACGGCCGCCGACGCCAGGACCAGCGCCGCGGCCAGCCATCCGTATCGACGTGACATGGTGGCAGAATTATAGGACAGGTTCGATGCGATGAGATTCGCCGCCGACTGCATGCTCGGGACCCTCGCCAAATGGCTCATCATCCTGGGGCACGACGTCGCCTACTTTCCCCGCATCGAGGACGGCGACCTGGTCGCTCTCGCCCGCCGCGAAGAGCGCGTCATCCTGACACGCGACCGCCGGCTCGTGATGCGGCGGGACGCCAGGAACCACGTCCTCGTCATAAGCCAGGACCTGCGCGACCAGATCCGCCAGGTGCTCGAGGAGCGGCGTCTGCGCATCCGCAAAGATAGGCTTTTTCGCCGCTGCATCAAGTGCAATCGCCCGACGCGCGTCGTGCGCCGCGCTTCCGTGCGTGCCGAAGTCCCGCCCTACGTCTACCGCACGCGCCGGCGCTTCACCCGCTGCCCGGGCTGCCGCCGGATCTTCTGGCGCGCCACGCATGTCAGTCGGATGCTCGAGGATCTTACGGGGCGACTGGCCCTGCAGGCGAGGAGCGCACCGGGCGCTCTTGATTGACAACCGATCTGCCGGCGGGCTACCATTCCGCGCTTCAGCAAAGGCGCGCGGCGGCCTCGTTGGGCGGTTAGCTCAGCGGGAGAGCACCTGCCTTACAAGCAGGGGGTCAGTGGTTCGAATCCACTATCGCCCACCATTGGGCTCCCGCTTCGGAGAGGCGGGGCGCCGCGGGTCCCACCCGAACGCGGGGTCGTAGTTCAGCTGGTTAGAACGCCGGCCTGTCAAGCCGGAGGTCGCGGGTTCGAGCCCCGTCGACCCCGCCATCGTTCTCCTGAATCATGAGCCGTCCGCTCGTTGTCTCGCAACATTCGCACGGCGAGGCGGTCCTGCGTCTGACGCTGAACGCCCCGCCCGGGAACATCCTCGACATCGCGATGATCGGCGCGCTGCGTGGCGCCATCGACACGCACGGCGGTTCGCCCACCCTCAAGACGATCGTCCTGGAAGGCGCCGGCGCGAACTTTTCCTTCGGCGCCAGCATCGAAGAGCACCGAGTCGAGAAGGTGCACGCGCTGCTGTCGTCCTTTCACGAGCTGTTCCGGGCGCTGGCGGGTCTCGACCGGACGCTAGGCGCAGTGGTGCGCGGGCAGTGCCTGGGAGGCGGGATGGAGCTGGCCTGCTTCTGCCATCGTGTTTTTGCGCATCCGAAGAGCCGTCTCGGCCAGCCGGAGATCAACCTGGGGGTCTTCCCGCCGGTCGCCTCGGTCATCCTGCCGCTGCGCTGCGGCCAGGCGGTGGCGGACGAGGTCTGTTTGAGCGGCCGGACCTTCACCGCAAAAGAAGCGCTCGCGGCCCGTCTGGTCGACGAGGTCTCGGCCGATCCCCGTCGCGCCGCCGACCGTTGGATCGCCAAAACGATTCTCCCGAAGAGCGCCGCGTCGCTGGCGCGCGCCGTGCGGGCGGCGCGTCTGCGCTTCAACCGGGCGATCAACACCGACCTGGAAGAGACCGAGCGGATCTATCTCGACGATCTGATGCGCACGCGGGACGCGCGGGAAGGGATCGAGGCGTTCCTCGCGAAGCGCCGGCCGGTCTGGAAAGACCGCTGAGACCAGGCTCGCCGACGGCAGGGCGGCGCGCGGCGTGGCGCGTCGGCTACTTCACGACGCGCTTCCTGAATTCGAAGACATCCGGCCGGTTGTAGTGACCGGTGACGTCAAGCGCCATGCTCTCCTCGGCGATCCTGCCGAGGTCGATCTCGGCCACCAGGAGCTCCTCGCGGTCGAAGACCGGGCCGGCCAGAAGCGCGCCGTCGGGAGCGATGATGCACGACCCGCCGGAGCAGACCAGCGTGTCGGGCGCCCCTTTGAGATCGGGCGGCAGCTCGAGGTCGGACGGCAGGTCGCGCGCCGCGGTGATCAACCCGGCCGCCAGGACGAAGCAGCGCCCTTCGAAGGCGTAGTGCCGGCTGGCGACCTGGTACATGTCGCGCACGGTCGGCCAGCAGGCGACGTGGATCTCCTCGGCCGACTCGTGCATCGCCTGGCGCGCCAGCGGCATCCAGTGCTCCCAGCAGATGAGGGTGCCGACCCGGCCGGCCGGTGTCGCGAACGCCTCGAGATCGCCGCCGTCTCCCGGGCCCCAGACGAGCCTCTCGGCATGCGTCGGGACGAGCTTGCGATGTCGTCCGAGGATCGTCCCGTCCGGCCCGATCACGAGCTGGGTGTTGTACAGGGTGCCGTGACCCGCCCCGGAGGGCACGCGCTCGTGCACGCCGATCACCACGACGATCGCGTGCTCGCGCGCCGCGGCGCGCAGTCGATCGGTCTCGGGCCCCGGGATCACGGCGCTGTTCTCCACCAGGCGGGCATAGGCGCGCTTCGCCGGCGGGTGGTCCCAGTAAGCCGACCCGGGACAGAGGTCGAGCCACGCCGGATAGCCGGGCAGCCAGCTTTCTCCGAACGCCACCAGGGAGGCCCCCTTTCGCGCCGCCTCCCCCACCCACCGGACCGCCTTCTCGACCGACTTGTCCAGGTCGAGGAAGACCGGCGCCGCCTGGGCGATCGCCACCTTCACCGTCCGTTTCTTCATCGTCGCATCCTCGGGGCTGAAACCTTCCGCGCCCGGACACCGTCTTTTCGATCGCACGGGGGTAAAGAGACCGGCGGTCGAGACGAGCAGTATAGCGACACCCGCGATCGTCCGGCCTCCGTGAGTGAGAGGAGAGTCAGCGTGACTGGGGCAGCCGTCATCGTCCGGATCACGGCGATTTCGACCCGCGAGCTGGAGCGCCGTCTCGAGCGTCGCGGGCGCCTGGAGCTCTGGAACGTCCTGACGGACGAGACGTTCGGTGGCGAGATGATCCCGGGGTCGCGCCGCGTGCCGCTCGACCGGATCGGCCAGGAGGCTTCCGCCACGAAGCTCGCGAAGGACAGCGAGATCATCGTCTATTGCGGCGGCTCGACCTGCTCGCAGAGCCGGCTGGCGGCCCAGAAATTGCTGAACCTGGGGTACGGCAACGTGCGCGCCTACGAGGGCGGTCTGGAAGAGTGGAAGGAGACCGGGCACGCGGTCGAGGTCGTTCGCTGAAAGAATCCGGTTCGTAATATGAAATCCTGTTGATTCGGCGCGACTTTGAGCGTATATGAGATGACATCAAGGGGGACGCAGTGAGTCATTCGACGTTGATCGCGAGGACGCTCCGGAACGGCAAGGACGTCGCTCGCGCCACGGCTTCTCCCGCAACGTGTTGCTGCTGCTGTTGTTGTCGGCCTACACGGCCGACCGGCGGCAGCGGGCTTGGAGGGTCTGTAAAGTAACCAGGAAGAAATAGAAGGCCCCCAAGGTTTCTGGAGCAAACCTCAAACCCACTGCCACCGGCAGTGGGTTTTTTATTTTGTCCAAGCGTAGTCATCAACAGGAGGAGGCAGCGTGGACGTGATTCAGACGATCGCCGAGATTGACCCAGCCGAGCTCCAGCATCTGTCGAGCGCGTTCGAGACGAAGACGCCCCAGGACGCGTTGCGCTGGGCGATCGACAAGTTCAGGGGCGGCCTCACGCTGGCGTGCAGCTTCGGCGCCGAGGACGTGGCGCTGGTCGACATGGTGGCCCGCATCGACCGCTCGGTGCCGGTCTTCTACCTGGACACCGATTACCTCTTCCCGGAGACCTTCGAGGTCCGCGACCGGATCGCCGCCCGGTACGGCATCAAGCCGGTTCCGGTCAAGCCGCTCCTGACGATCGAACAGCAGGAGGATCTGCACGGCCGCGACCTGTTCGCGCGGCAGCCCGACCTGTGCTGCAAGATCCGCAAGGTCGAGCCGCTGCGCCGTCATCTCGGCGGCTTCCAGGCCTGGATCACCGGCATCCGCCGCGACCAGGCCCCGACGCGGGCCAACGCCGGCGTCGTCGAGTGGGACAAGCTGTTCAACCTGGTGAAGCTCAATCCGCTGGCGGCCTGGAAGTGGGAGGACGTCTGGGCCTACATCCGCGCCAACGACGTTCCGTACAACGTGCTCCACGATCGTGATTACCCGAGCATCGGCTGCCAGCCGTGCACGCGCCCCGTCCGACCGGGCGAGGACCCGCGCGCCGGGCGGTGGGCGAATTTCTCCAAGAAGGAGTGCGGGCTGCACACGGAGTCCGGTCCCGTGGCCGCACCGGCGCAGGGCAGCGCGCCGGCGCCGGCGCAGTGAGGCGCCGGACTTCGCAGAAGAGATCCAGGGCCCGGTCTCCGGGAGGTTGCAATGCCGACCGATGAAGCCGTCAAGACCCAGGCACCGGCTCGCCGGTTCGCCTCGGAAAAGGATCTCGAGGAGTTCGTCAGGAACCTCGAGGCCTACGAGCGCGGCGAGATGGCGCCGGACGAGTTCAAGACATTCCGGCTGACCCGCGGCATCTACGGTCAGCGTCAGGACGACGTCCAGATGATCCGCGTCAAGATCCCTCAGGGGATCCTGGGCGGAGAGCAGCTGCGGGCGCTCGCCGCGGTGGCCCGCACCTACTCGCGCGGCTTCGGGCATGTCACCACCCGGCAGAACATCCAGTTCCACTTCGTCAGGATGGCGGAGGTGCCTGCCGCGATGCAGGCGCTGGAGGGCTCCGGCCTGACCACGCGCGAGGCGTGCGGCAACACAGTGCGCAACATCACCGCCTGCCCGATGGCCGGCGTCTGCTCCGACGAGCCGTTCGACGTGACGCCGTACGGCGAGGCGCTCACCCGCTTCTTCCTGCGCAACCCGATCTGCCAGGCGCTGCCGCGCAAGTTCAAGATCGCGCTGTCGGGCTGCCCGACCGACTGCTCGATGGGGGCGATGCACGACATCGGCATCATCGCGCGCGCCCGCGTGGTCGACGGCATGCGCGAGATCGGCTTCAAGGTGGTGATCGGCGGCGGTCTGTCGGTGTCGCCGCAGAACGCCTGGGTGCTGCACGAGTTCCTGCCGCCCGACCGGCTGCTGCCGGTGTGCGAGGCGGTGGTGCGCGTGTTCGATCGCACCGGCAACCGCAAGAACAAGGGCCAGGCGCGCATGAAGTACGCCATCCGCAAGCTCGGCTTCGAGACCTTCAAGGCGGAGATCGAGAAGGAGCTGGCGGCGCTCCCGCCGACCCGCGACCCGGAGATCGCGCGTCTGTTCTCCGAGGAGATGCGCCCGCCGCGACCGGAGGCGCCGGACGACCTGCACGCGCGCATCACGCGGTCCGGGGTGCCCGGGTTCCGCGCCTGGGCGGCGACCAACACGCGCGCCCAGCGCCAGAAGGGTTACGCGATGGCGTTCGTCACCCTGCCGCGCGGCGATCTCACGGCCGATCAGATGGAGGCGCTCGCCGGACTGGTCGAGACCCACGGCAACGGCGCGCTGCGCACCACGCAGGACCAGAATCTGCTGCTGCGCTGGATCCGGATCGAAGAGCTGCCGGCGCTGCACCGGGCGCTGGCGGCGATCGGCCTGGGCGACGGCAACGCGGGCCGGCTGCTCGACCCGACCTCCTGCCCGGGCGCCGAGTCGTGCAAGATCGCCGTCACCGGCTCGCGCGAGCTGGCGCTGTCGCTCAAGGAGACGCTCGCCGAGCAGGCGGGCAACGGCGGGAAGGATCTGATCGCCGCCGCCTCCGACCTGCGCATCAAGATCAGCGGTTGCCCCAACTCCTGCGGCCAGCACCACGTCGCCGGTATCGGCTTCCACGGCGCCGCCAAGCACCTCGGCGCGCGCGCCGTCCCCGCCTACCAGATGTTCCTGGGCGGCAGCGTCGACGGCGACGGCGCCCACTTCGGCCGCCGCTCGGTGAAGATCCCGTCCCGCCGCGTCCCGGAGGCGCTGACTCGCCTGCTGACCCTGTTCCGTGACGAGCGAGCACCCGAGGAGACCGCCCTCGCCTTCTTCAAGCGCGTCGATCTCGAGCGCGTCAACGCGACGCTCTCCGATCTCGCCAGCTTCGCCGAGACCGATCTCCGCGAGGAGGACTTTTCGGATCTCGGCACCGACAAGCCGTTCATCGTCGAGCTCGGCGAAGGCGAGTGCGCGACCTGATCGCGCCGGGCTCGAGCTTCACGGCACGGGAGGCCGGCCGCAGCGCGGCGCGGCTCATGCTCGCTCGCGACGATCGATCGGCGCCCCTCCGGCGTGCGGGACGCGGCTCGAAATCGCCGTGCCACGCTGCGGCCGGCCTCCTGCGCTGATCTCGCCCGCCGCCATCGGCGCGACTCCAGATTGGGCAGATCGTCCCTGACCACTCGTTCGATGCCCGTCTGTGCCTGCGATCGAACGACCACCGAGTGAGTCGCGGCGCCCAGTGCCCGCCGGGCCCTCTTCGACCTCGCGCCGCGGGCCCCGCCGCGCGCTTTCCCGCGCGGTGGGTCGGCGCGAGGCGAAGCGGAGGGGAGGCGTCGCGCAGCGACGCCGGACCCGCGCCCGGCGGGCACTGGGCGCCGCGACTCACTCCGTGGACGCTGGCTTTGCCGGACTTGACGCCGCTCGACAGACCGGGTAGAAACGCGGCGCACCGACAATTGAGGAGCCCGCGATGCGCCGCGTGTCGAGCCGGTCCTTCGTCATTCCGAGTGCTGCCTTCATCCTGTGCCTCCTGTCCGCCCTCGCCGCCGTCTGGGAGGTCGGCCCCCGCGGCGCGACCGGTCCCGACGAGGCCTCGGCGACGCGTCTTCTCCGCTTCCCGGCGCTGTCGAAGGATTCGATCGCCTTCGTCTACGGCGGCGACGTCTGGACGGTCCCCCGCGCCGGCGGGACGGCGCGCCAGATCACCTCCGACCCCGGGCTCGAGATCCTGCCGCGCTTCTCTCCCGACGGGCGCTGGATCGCCTTCACCGGCGAGTACGACGGGAACCGCGACGTCTACGTGATCCCGGCGGAGGGCGGCGAGCCGAGGCGCCTGACGTTCTGGACCGACACCGGTCACGCCAGCGAGCGCGCCGGGCCGAACAACATGGTGATCGGCTGGACCCCCGACGGGAAGCGCGTCCTGTTCCGCTCGCGGCACCAGGCCTGGGAGGATCGCTCGGGCCGGCTGTACACGGTCGCCCTCGACGGCGGCCTCCCGGAGCCGCTGCCGATGCCGGAAGGAGGGCTGGCCGCCTTCTCGCCGGACGGCCGCCGCGTCGTCTACAACCGGATCTTCACCAACTTCAGGACCTGGAAGCGCTATCGCGGCGGCATGACGCTGAGCCTGTGGATCTACGATCTGGCCGGCAACAACCTCGAGCCGCTCACCCTGAACGACAGCAACTCGACCGAGCCGATCTGGATCGGCGACACCATCTACTTCGATTCCGATCGGGACAAGACCTTCAACCTGTTCTCCGCCGATCCGGCGACCAAGGCGGTCAAGAAGCTCACCGACCACCGCGAGTACGACGTGCGCTGGGCGAGCGGCGGTCCGGGCGGCATCGTCTACGAGTACGGCGGCGATATCTATCTATACGACCTGGCCGCAGGCCGGGCCGCGAAGGTCGTCATCCACGTCCCGGCCGAGCGGCCGGCCGCGCGCCCGGGGTTCGTGCCGCTGGCGGAGAAGATCACCGAGTTCAGTCTCTCCCCGGACGGCAAGCGGGCGCTGTTCGTGGCGCGCGGCGAGGTGCTGACGGTCCCCGCCGAGAAGGGGAACACGCGCAACCTGACCGGGACGCCGGGCGCCCACGAGCGGGGCGCCGCCTGGTCGCCCGACGGCCGGTGGATCGCGTTCCTCTCCGACCGCACCGGTGAGGACGAGATCTGGATCGCGCCGCAGGACGGCAGCGCCACGGCGCGCCGCCTGACGACCGACGGCCACTGCTGGCGCTTCCCGCCCGCCTGGTCCCCCGACAACCGCACGATCGCCTTCGCCGACAAGGATCTGAAGCTGTTCGTGGTCGACGTCGCGGGCGGCAAGATCACCCAGGTCGACCGCGCCAAAGAGACCGAGATCAACGACTACGTCTGGTCGCCCGACAGCCGCTGGCTGGCGTACAGCAAGCAGGCGCAGATGCAGATGCGGCAGGTCTACCTGTACTCCCTCGACGCCGGCCGGGTGACGCGCGTCACCTCCGAGATGAACGACAGCCACGCTCCGGTCTTCGACCCCGAGGGGCGCTATCTCTATTTCTTCTCCGACCGCGATCTCAACGCCAGCGTCGGTGCCTTCGACCTGTCGTACGTCTACGACAACCCGACGCGCGTCTACGCCCTGACGCTCCGCAAGGATCTGCCGTCGCCGTTCGCCCCCGAATCGGACGAGGTCAAGGTCGGCGAGGCGGAGAAGAAGGAGGGCGAGGCCGCGGCCGGCAAAGACGCGAAGAAGGAGACCGGCAAGGGAGCGCCGAAGCCGATCGCGCCGATCACGATCCACCTGGAAGGGATCGAGGACCGCATCGCCGCCTTCCCGATCGAGCACGCCAACCTGTCGCACCTCGCCGCCAGCAAGACGCTCGTCTACTACCTGACCGGACCGACGCAGACTCTGACCGGCGGCGGAGACGACGAGAAGCCGAAAGGAGTCCTGCACGCCTTCGACCTGGAGAAGCGCAAGGACGCCGTGCTGATCGGCGGCATCGGCGAGTACGGGCTGTCGGCCGGAGGCGACAAGGTGATCTACGCCGCCGGCAAGGACTACGGCATCATCGACGCCAAGCCGGGGACGGCGCCCGCCAAGACCGGCGACGGAGCCCTCAAGCTCGACGGGATGTCGATGCGTCTCGACCCGGTCGCCGAGTGGCGGCAGATCTTCGACGAGGCGTGGCGGCTGGAGCGCGACTTCTTCTACGTGCCGAACATGCACGGCCTCGACTGGCCGGCGATGAAACGCAGGTACGGCGTCCTCCTGCCGTACGTGGCCCATCGCGACGCGCTGACCTATCTCATCGGTGAGCTGATCGGCGAGCTGAACTCCGGCCACGCCTACGTCGGCGGCGGCGACGCCCCGAAGCCGAAATCGGTTCCGATCGCCCTGCTGGGCGCCGACTACAGGCTCGACCCCGCGAGCGGCCGCTACCGCATCGACCGCGTCCTGCAGGGCGAGAACTGGATCGAGTCACGCCGGTCGCCGCTCACCGAGCCGGGTGTCGATGCGCCGGCGGGCTCGTACCTCCTGAGAATCGACGGCGTCGATCTGAAGGCGCCGGACGTGCCGGACGATCTGCTCCAGAACAAGACCGGTGGCACCGTGTCCCTGACGATCAACGACCGGCCCGACGACCGCGGCGCGCGGCAGGTCACCGTCCGGCCTCTCGCCGACGAGGAGCAGCTGCGCTACTTCGATCGCATCGAGACCAACCGCAAGAAGGTCGACAAGGCGACCGGCGGGGCGGTCGGCTACCTGCACATCCCCAACATGGGCGGCGACGGGCTCAACGAGTTCGTCCGGCAGTACTACCCGCAGATCCGCAAGCAGGGCCTGATCGTCGACGTCCGCAACAACGGGGGCGGCTTCGTCTCCGAGATGATCCTGGAGCGCCTGCGCCGCGTCCTGGCGGGCATGGGCAACAGCCGCAACGGCGGCGTGACCACCTATCCGTCGCAGGTGTTCTACGGGCCGATGGTCTGCCTGATCAACCACTACTCCGCATCCGACGGCGACTACTTCCCCTACTTCTTCAAGAAGTACGGGCTCGGTCCGCTGATCGGCATGCGCACCTGGGGCGGGGTGGTCGGCATCCGCGGCTTCTCCCCCCTGATCGACGGCGGGTACGTGACCCGGCCAGAGTTCGGGACCTACGGTCTGGAGAGCCAGTGGATCATCGAGGGGCACGGCGTCGACCCCGATATCGAGGTCGACAACCGCGACGACCTCGTGGTCCAGGGACGCGACCCGCAGCTCGAGAAGGGGATCGAGATCGTGACGCAGGAGATCAAGAAGAACCCGAAGACATTGCCGCCGGTCCCGGCGCCGCCGGTCAAGAATTGACTACTTCTTGTTCCAGTCGTCGAGGATGCTCTTCCCGAAGGTGAAGCGCGCCCCGGCCTTCAGGTAGCCCGCCGGCTGCGTGCTCGTATCGACGAACTTGTCGCGGCTCACATCGGCATCCTCCGAGAACACGAAGCGGAGGGTGCGCACGACGCCCGCCTCCACGAACAGCGACACGTCCTTCGCGGCGGCCCATTCGACGGCGCCGGTCGTCTGGCTCTGCAGGATGCTCAGGTAGACGACGTCGTTCGAGGTCGGGAACTGTCCCTCGTTGGCGTAGCGGTAGCGGTTCCCCGCGAACCCCAGACGCATGATCACGCTGAGCCGATCGGTGGCGCGGTAGAAGCCCGCCGCCGAGAACGGCAGCGTCCCGATGAACGACCACTTCGGGTTGATCCACCAGTAGACGCCGGCCACCGGCAGGGCCAGCGCGCGTCCGAACTGGTAGGTGGCAGCGCCGCCGTAGATCAGGGTAATCCAGTCGCGGATGCGGTGGGTCCCCAGGCCGAAGGCGTAGAAGCGTCCCTTGAGATCGTGGATGGTCCGGTCGTCCTCGGCGAAGCTCTCCCCAGCCGACGCCAGGTACAGGTTGTTGGCGCGGCTCAGCCAGAGGCCGCTCGCCGCCAGCACGCCGCTGTACAGACGGTGCTGCTGTCCGGCGAGAAAGGTGATGTCGGGAGAGGCGCTGTTGGCGGCGACGTGGGCGAAGAACTGCGAGGCGCGGTAGTTCTTGTCCCAGCGGACGTGCGTCCGGCCGAGCGGCAGGTTCGCGAACAGGGAGAGCGAGCCGGCGCCGAACTCTCCGCTCCCCTGGTCGAACGGCTTGTCCTGGAACGTGTCTCCCGAGACGGTCACCTGGGGCCGGAAGAGGCGCAGATCGATGTCTTCCTGGGCGAGCGCCGCTCCGGGACCGCCGAGGACGACAAGCAGCACGAACACGAAAGGGCCGGCGAAACGTTCTGGCCGCATCCTCCACCTTGAGGCTTGGGCGATGGAGGAGTCGGTGTATCACAGCGTCCCTGAGCGGGCAAGAGCGGCGCCTCGAAACCGCTTTGACCGCCCGATTGATCGATCTCCGGCGGGCGACGATCGGCATCAGTATTCCTCCCGTCACGACGCTCCTTCAGGGTCAGCCCGCAAGCTGGACTTTTCGAGCCTCGATCCCAAGAAACCGCTTGACTGTAAAGGACATTTGGCGTATTAGTCGCTCACATCGCACCCTTCTGTTTTTGGGATCTGTCGGGGTCATTCCCGGCCAGAACAGGGCTCTAGGCGGAAGGCTTTGAAGGCAGAAAACGAGTCTCGCAGAATTGCAAGGCCCCTGCCTCCGGCAGGGTTCGGATCTGGCGTGCCGGGTGTCATAGATACGTCAATTTGAGGGCTGGAAGAGGGGGTAGCTCCGGCGAAGGGCACTACCCCCCGGGTTTAGCTGTGCGCAGGTGCACTCAGGAAAACCCTTGGTTATCCTAATAGGTTCCGCACGGGGGATGGTGCGGCGCCTGTGTTGCGCCCGCCTCGATCAAAACCTTCTATCCAGCATCCCGATCGAGAGTTGCCCCGGCGTCTACCGGTGGCTGCTCGCGATTGACACCGGTGGTGACTCGACGACTCAATGCGCGCTGTCCGACCGCCTGACGGCGGGCGGATATTCAGCTTAACGACCTGGCCTCTCCGGACGCCGAAGACTCGGAGAGGCCAGTTTCGTCAAGGAACGATCGACGAAGGAGTCCTGGCATGGCACCGAAAGCGACCGGACCGCGGCCCGCCCCTCCCGTCCCTCCCGCAGACCCTGAACGGCGCGGACCGGCCCCCCGGGAAACAGTCGTCGCCACGGCGAAGCGTCCATGGTGGAAGCCGGTGCTCCGCTGGGTCGTGCGCGGCGCCCTGGTCCTGATCGTCGCCGCCGCGATGCTCATTCCGTACCCCTATCACACCGGTGGGTCGTTCCGGTTCCTGCCGGCCCACCGCGTCGAGGTCCGTTCCGAGGTCGAAGGGCTGGTCGACAAGGTCCTGGTGCACGAGGGGGAGTGGGTGACCGCCCGCCAGCCGATCGCCCGGCTGACCGGCCGCACCCAGGAGAAGAATCTGAAAGCGTCCCAGGCGAAGCTCGAAGAGGCGAAGGCGCGCCTCGAGCTCCTCAAGGCCGGGCCGAAGCGGGAGGAGATCGAGCGGGCCAAGGCCGACGTGAGCACGGCCGAGACCAGTCTGGCCTGGAGCGCCCCGCGCGCCGACCGGTACGGCGAGCTGCACCGCCAGAACCTCTTGTCGGACCAGGAGTACGAGAACGCGGTCCGGCAGCGGGACGTCGACACGGCGACGCTCGAGGAGGCCAAGGCGAATCTCAGGCTGGTCCAGAGCGGGGCGCGCCGCGAGCAGGTGCAGTCGGTGGAGGCCGAGATCCGCAGCCTGCAGGCGCTGGTGGACAACTACCGGATGGACATGGAGAGCGCCACGCTCAGGAGCCCGATCGCGGGATGGATCGTCACGCCGCGCGTGGAGGAGCTCGCCGGCACGTACCTGAAGCCCGGCCAGCGCGATCTCCTGGTGCAGATCGAGGACGCCAGGACGATCCGGGCGGAGGTCGAGGTGCCCGAAGAGGAAGTGACGTCGGTCCGTCTCGGCGCCGAGGTCGTGGTCGCCCCCTGGGCGTTCCATGACGCCACGTTCAAGGGGACCGTGGTCAGCATCGCGCCGGTCGCCGCCACGAACAGCGCCGAGAACAGCACGGCGACCCTGCAGGGTCCGACGCAGGGGGCGTCGCAGGTCGCGATGTCAGGCTCGACGGAACGCGTCGTGCGCGTGATCACCGAGATACCCAACCCGGACGGTCTCCTGAAGACCGACATGACCGGCTACGCCAAGATCGCGACCGGCCGACGGCCCGTGTGGGACGTCCTGTTCCGCCCGATCATCCGCTGGTTCAAGGTGCAGGTCTGGTACTGGATTCCCTAGGGCCCCCGGTCATGCGAGATTTCCAAATCATCTGCCTGACGCCCCCGGGAAGCGCCGATCCGACGATCGGCATCGCCGCCACGCGCGCCGGCGCCCTCGGCGTGCTCGATCTCGAGCTGACGCTCGACCTCCGGGCGGCGGCAGCGGCCCTGCGCGCGATGGACCGTTTCTGCCGCGCGCCGTTCGGCGTGAAGCTCGACGGCCGCCGCACCGACTTCCTCGACGGCGTGACCGGCGCGCTCCCGGAGCGCGCGCGCACCGTCCTGCTCACGCCCGGCGATCCGGACGCGCTGGCCGGGCGGGTGCGCAGCCTGCGCGCGGGCGGTATCCGGGTTCTCCTGGAGGCGACGTCGATCGACGAGGCGGCCCTCGCCGCGCGGCTCGGCGCGGACGGGATCATCGCCAAGGGACACGAATCGGCCGGCCGCGTCGGCGAGGAGACGACCTTCATCCTGCTGCAGCGTCTTCTGGCGCGGGGCGTGCTTCCGGTCTGGGCGCAGGGCGGGATCGGTCTGCACACCGTCGCGGCGGCGTACGCCGCGGGGGCGGCGGGCGTCGTCCTCGACGCGCAGCTCCTGCTGACCCGCGAATCGCCCCTGTCGGCCCCGGCGCGCGACGCCGTCGGCCGGATGGACGGGAGCGAGACGGCGCTGTTCGCGCGCGACGGGGAATCGTGTCGGCTGTACGAGCGCTCCGGTCTGTCGCCCTGCGACGACCTGCGCACGTCGACTGACGTTCTTCGGCTGGCGATCGCGGGGCGCTGCGGCTGGAACGAGCCGAGACGACAGCTGCTGGTGCTCGGCCAGGACGCGGCGTTCGCGGCGCCGCTCGCCCGCTCGTTCCGCACCGTGGGCGGCGTGATCGACGGCATGCGCCGGGCGATCGAGACGCATCTGACGGCGGCCCGATCCCTCCGGCCGCTCGACGAGAACGGGCCCTTGGCCCGCTCGCACGGCACCCGCTATCCGATCGTGCAGGGACCGATGACCCGTGTCAGCGACACGGCCCCCTTCGCGTTCGAGGTCGCCCGGGGCGGCGGCCTGCCGTTCCTGGCGCTGGCGCTGATGCGCGCTCCCGAAGTGCGCGCCCTCCTCCAGGAGACGCGCGACGCGCTGGGTGAGCGGCCGTGGGGTGTCGGCATCCTCGGCTTCGTCCCGCTCGATCTGCGCCAGGAGCAGCTCGAGGTTGTCCGCGAGTTCCGGCCGCCGTTCGCCCTGATCGCCGGCGGCCGCCCCGACCAGGCCCAGGCGCTCGAGCGCGACGGCATCACGACCTATCTGCACGTCCCCTCGCCGGGTCTTCTGAAGCTGTTCCTGGAAGGAGGCTCGCGCCGCTTCGTGTTCGAAGGCCGCGAGTGCGGCGGTCATGTCGGCCCGCGCTCGTCGTTCGTTCTCTGGAACACCATGGTCGACACGATCCTGGAATCGCTGCCGGCCGACCAGGTCGCCGACTGCCACGTGCTGTTCGCCGCCGGGATCCACGATGCGCTCGGCGCGTCGATGGTGGCGGCGCTCGCCGCCCCCCTGGCCGAGCGCGGCGCGCGCATCGGGGTGCTCATGGGCACCGCCTATCTGTTCACGCACGAGGCGGTCAAAACCGGCGCGATCGTCGAGGGGTTCCAGAGGTCGGCGGTCGGCTGCGAGCGCACGGTCCTCCTGGAGACCGGGCCGGGCCACTCGACGCGCTGCGTCGACACGCCGTTCGCCGGGGCCTTCGAGAGCGAGCGTCTGCGGCTTCTGGCGGAAGACCGGCCGCCCGAGGAGATCCGCGGCGCGCTCGAAACGCTCAATCTCGGCCGGCTGCGTATCGCCTCGAAAGGGGTCGACCGGAACCCGGACTACGGGCGTCTGCCGGGCGCGCCGAGACTGCGGCACCTGACCGCCGAGGAGCAGGCGGTCGAAGGGATGTACATGATCGGCCAGGTGGCCGCCCTGCGCGAACGCACCTGCACGATCGTGGCGCTGCACCGGGACGTGTCGGTCGAGGGGACCGCGCGCCTCGAGCGTCTCGACGCGCCGCGGCTCGCCGGCGTCCCGTCCGCGCGCCAGGAAAAGCCTTCCGACATCGCCATCATCGGCATCGGCTGCCTCCTGCCGAAGGCCCCGGACGTCGCCACCTACTGGGAGAACATCCTCGACAAGGTCGACGCCATCACCGAGGTCCCCGCCGACCGCTGGGACTGGCGGCGGTACTTCGACGCCGATCCGAGGGCGCGTGACAAGGTCTACTCGAAATGGGGCGGGTTCCTCGACGACCAGCCGTTCGATCCGATGCGCTACGGCATGCCCCCGAACTCGCTGCCCTCCATCGAGCCGATCCAGCTCCTGACGCTCGAGACGGCCCGCGCGGCGCTGGCGGACGCCGGGTATCTCGACCGCCCGTTCCCGCGCCAGCGCACCGCGGTGATCCTCGGCGCCGGCGGCGGGATCAGCGAGCTCGGCAACCTCTACGCCTTCCGCTCGCAGCTCCCGACCTTCATCGACGCCCCCGCGCCCGAGCTGCTGTCGCGTCTTCCCGAGTGGACCGAGGACTCCTTCCCCGGCATCCTGCTGAACGTCGCCGCCGGCCGCGTCGCCAACCGCTTCGATCTCGGCGGCGCCAATTTCACGGTCGACGCCGCCTGCGCCTCGTCGCTCGCGGCGCTCTACCTGGCGGTCAGGGAGCTGGAGACCGGCAGCAGCGACATGGCGCTCGCCGGCGGCATCGACACCGCCCAGAATCCGTTCATGTTCCTGTGCTTCAGCAAGACGCGCGCGCACGCGGCGCGCGGCCGCTGTCGCACGTTCGACGAGGGCGCCGACGGCATCGTCATCAGCGAAGGGCTGGCGATCCTGGTGCTCAAGCGTCTGGCCGACGCCGAGAGGGACGGCGACCGGGTGTACGCCGTCATCAAGGCGATCGGCTCCTCCAGCGACGGCCGCGACAAGGGTCTCACGGCCCCGCGCCCGGAGGGCCAGGCGCTGGCGCTGGAGCGCGCCTACGCCAAGGCCGGTTTCTCCCCCGCGACCGTCGGGCTGATCGAGGCGCACGGTACCGGGACCGTCGCCGGCGACCAGGCCGAGGTCACCACGCTCAAGCGGGTCTTCGAGGCGGCCGGGGCTCCGCCGCAGACGTGCGCCATCGGCTCGGTCAAGTCGATGATCGGCCACACCAAGTGCACCGCCGGAGTGGCGGGGATGGTGAAGGTGGCGCTGTCGCTCTATCACAAGGTCCTGCCGCCGACGCTGCACGTCGAGAAGCCGAACGCCCGGGCGCGTCTCGACGAGAGCCCCTTCTACGTGAACACCGAGCTGCGTCCGTGGCTGAGCCCCTCCGGCGGCCACCCGCGCCGCGCCGGCGTGTCGGCGTTCGGGTTCGGCGGCACGAACTTCCACGCCGTCCTGGAGGAGTACACCGACGAGATCGTGGCCGGCTCGCCGGCGATCACCGCCCGCGCGCCGGCGGAGCTGTGTCTGTGGCGCGGTCGCGGGAGGGCGGAGATCCAGGACCAGCTCGAGCGTCTTCAGACGGCCCTCGATCGCGGCACGCCGGCGGAGATCGCCGACCTCGCCTGCACCCTGTGGCGGACCGCGGCCGAGATGCCGGCGTCCGAAAGGGCTCTCGCGATCATCGCCTCCTCGACCGACGATCTCAGGAAGAAGATCACCTCGGCGCTGGAGCGTCTGCGCGCCGGCGCCCCCTCGATCGTCGATCCGTCCGGGATCTATTTCACGGACACGCCGTTCGGGAAGGGCGGCCGGATCGCGTTCCTGTTCCCCGGACAGGGCTCGCAGTACCCGGACATGCTGCGCGACCTGGCGGTGCGCTTCCCGGAGGTGCGCTCGGAGTTCGAGCGCGCCGACAGGGCGCTCGAAGGCCGTCTGGCCGGGTCGCTCGGCAGACGGATCTTCCCGCCCCCGCCCTTCACGCCGGAGCAGGAGCGCGCCCGGAAGGACGCCCTGACGGAGACCCAGATCGCGCAGCCGGCCCTGGGGGCGGCGGGTCTGGCGATGCTGCGTCTTTTGCGCGGCTTCGGCGTCCAGGCCGACATGGTCGCCGGTCACAGCTACGGCGAGTACGTCGCCCTCGCCGCCGCCTCGGTCTTCGACGAGGACACGCTGGCCCGGCTCTCCGAGGCCCGCGGCCGCTGCATCCTGGAGGCGGCCAGGGAGGATCTCGGAACGATGGCGGCGGTCCCGGAAGCGCGGGAGCGCGTCGGAGAGATCCTGCGACCGATCAAGGACGTCTGGATCGCCAATCTCAACGCGCCGCGGCAGACCGTGATCTCCGGGACGCGTCCGGGCGTCCAGCAGGCGATCGATCGGCTCAAGAAGGACGGCATCGAGGCGCGTCTCCTGCCGGTCGCCTGCGCGTTCCATTCGCCGGTCATCGCGCCGGCGCGCGATCGCCTGGGGCTGGTCCTGGCCGAAATCCCGTTCGGCGCGCCGCAGATCGAGGTCTACTCGAACTCGACCGCCGCGCCGTACCCGCGCGACCCGAAGGCGGTCGCCGCGATCCTCACCGAGCACCTGGTCGAGCCGGTGCGCTTCGCCGACGAGGTGGAGGCGATGCACCAGGCCGGCGCCCGTCTGTTCGTCGAGGTCGGCCCGCGGAACGTCCTGACCGGCCTGGCGCAGCAGATCCTGCGCGAGCGCCCGCACCTGGCGATCGCCTCGGACGTCCCGGGGCGTCCCGGGTCGATCCAGATCCTGCACCTTCTGGGTCAGCTCGCGGCGCACGCCGTCGCGGTCGATCTCGACCGTCTGTTCCGCGACCGGCCGGTCCGTCACCTCGGACCGGCCTGGTCCGAGACCACCGAAGTCACGCCGCTCTCCGCGGCCACCTGGCTGGTCAACGGCGCCTCGGCCCGTCCTCTGGGCCAGCCGGCGCGGCGGCCGGCTCCCGTCACGGCGGAGCCTGCCGCGACGGCCGAGCTCGTCGCCGCGGCAAAGCCTGGCGCAGCGTCCGAACCGGCCGGCGCGGCGCAGGCAGAGAGCGGCCCCGCCGACGACGCGACCGCCCGGGTGGTGCTGCAGTTCCAGGAGCTGATGGGCCGCTTCCTCGAAACACAGAAGGCGGTGATGCAGGCCTATCTCCAGGGGGGCGGCCCGATTCCTGAAGCCTGGCCCGATCAGGCGACCGCCGCCGCCGTCCCGACGCAGGATGCGCTCGCGATCGCGCCGGCGGCCGTTGCCTCATCGGCCGTCGCTCCGACCGCCGCGGCCGTGCCGCCCGCGCCGTCCGCCGGCGCCGACCAGGTGTCGCAACGCGATCTGCGCGAGCGTCTGGTGGCGATCGTCGGCGAGCGGACCGGTTACCCGGCCGAGATGCTCGGTCTCGATCTCAACATCGAGGCCGACCTCGGTATCGACTCGATCAAGCGCGTCGAGATCCTCGGCGCCTTCCAGCGCGCCTGCCCCGCCCCCCTGCAGCGAAGGCTTCAGGACTCGATGGAGAGCCTGTCGCGCATCAAGACGCTGCGCGGCATCCTCGACCTGGCGGCGGCCGCGGTGGACGCGCCGGAGAGCGCCAGAGCAGCGGCGCCGGCCGCGTCTCGTCCGGTCAGCGCCGCGCCGCGTCCCGTGAGCGCCGCGCCCCCCGTGACGGTGCCGCCGCGTCGCGACGTGCCGCGCTTCCTGCTCCGGCCCGTGGGGGTGCCGCTCGCCGCAACCACCGAGTACACGCCGGGAGACCGGGTGGTCTTGATCACCGACGACGAGCGCGGCACCGCGGCCGCCGTGGCGGCCGCGATCCGGGAGCGCGGCGGCCGCGCCGTCCTGCTGCGGCACGGCGGAGCCGCCACCCGTGACGAGGGAGCGATCGCGATCGATCTCGCCGACCCGGTGCGCGTTTCATCGGTCCTCGACCAGATCCGGCGCGCGCACGGACCGATCGGCGGTCTGCTCCATCTCCTGCCGCTCGGGACCGACCCGGATCCCGGCGCCATCGACGCCGCCGCGTGGAACGATCGTCTGACCCTCGAGGTACGAAGCCTGTTCCTGTTGGGCCGCGCGCTCCGTCCCGATTTCAGGGAGGCCGGCCCGACCGGACGCCTCGTCGCCGCCACGGCGATGGGCGGTGCGTACGGGCTGGATCTCCAGGACGGCCAGGGGTTCTTCCCGGGTCAGGCCGCTCTGACCGGTCTCGTCAAGACGCTGGCGCGCGAGTGGCCCGGGACCGGCTGCACGTCGATCGATTTCGAGGCGGGCGCGACGCCGGAGCGGCGAGCGGCGCTCGTGCTGCAGGAGCTCGGGGCGGGCGACGACGAGGTCGAAGTCGGCTATCGCGGCGCGCGGAGGTTCGCGGTGCGGCCGCTGCCGGCCGAGATCGAGGCGGAGACGCCGGCGCGTCTGGCACCCGACGCCTCCTGGGTGGTGCTGGTGACCGGCGGCGCCCGCGGCATCACGGCGGAGATCGCGCAGGAGATCGCCGAGCGCTACCGTCCGACGCTGATCCTCGCCGGTCGATCGCCGCTGCCGGACGCCGTCGAGTCGCCCGTCACCGCGGGGCTCGTCACGCCCCAGGAGATCAAGGCGGCGCTCATCAACGAGCTGCGTGGCGCGGCCTCACCCGCCACTCCCGCCGCCGTCGAGACGGCCTGCCGGCGCCTGCTGCAGGACCGCGACATCCGGAGGCATCTCGAGGCGATGCGCCGCGCCGGCGCCACGGTGCGCTATGTCCAGGTCGATGTGCGCGACAGCGGCGCCGTCGAGCGGCTGATCGACGGGCTGTACCGGGAGCACGGCCGCATCGACGCGGTGATCCACGGCGCCGGCGTGATCGAGGACCGGCTGATCGAGGACAAGACACCCGAGTCGTTCGACCGCGTGTTCGGCACCAAGGTCGACGGCGCCCTCGCCCTGGCCGGGTGCCTGCGATCCGAGGATCTCAAGCTGTTCGTCCTGTTCGCCTCGGTGGCCGGCCGCTTCGGGAACCCCGGGCAGTGCGACTACGCCGCCGCCAACGAGACCCTCAACGCCCTGGCGCTCCAGCTCGACCGCGTCTGGCCCGGCCGGGTCGTCGCGATCAACTGGGGACCCTGGAACGCGGGGATGGCCTCGGCCGAGGTGCAGGGCCGCTTCGCCGCCCGCGGCGTGCAGCTGGTGGCGCCCGAGGGCGGGCGCCCCGCCTTCATCCACGAGATCGAGCGGGGGGCCAAGGGCGAGGCGAGCCTGGTGCTCGGGGACGGTCCGTGGCGGCGGCCCGCCGCCGCGCCCGCCCCGCCGGCCGAACGAACGAAGACGCGCGAGGATCTGCCGCTCCTGAACGGCCTTGCGCTGCGCGCCGTCGAGCAGGGGACGGTCGAGGTCACCCGCATGCTCGACACGGCCACCGATCTGTTCCTCCTCGACCACCAGATGGACGGGCGGCCGATCCTTCCGGCCGCGGTGGCGATGGAGCTGTTCGCCGAAGTGGTGCGTCGCGGCTGGCCGGAGTGGGAGATCCAGGCCCTGCAGGAGTTCCGCGTCCTGAACGGCGTCGTCCTCAAGGACGGTCCCCGGCCGATCCGGATCCGGGCGCGCGCCGCCACATCGCCCGACCCCGAGCGGCACGACCTGCAGGTCGACGTGGCGATCGTCGATCCGGAGTCGGGGCGCACGTCCTACCAGGCCTCGGTCCTCCTCGGCGGGCGGCTTCCGTCGCCGCCTCCGGGCGGTCCGACGCCGCTGCGCGACGCGCGGCCCTATCCGCTGAGCGTCGAGGGGGCGTACGAGCGCTTCCTGTTCCACGGCCCGCTGTTCCAGGGGATCCGCACCATCGAGAGCCTGAGCGAAGAGGGAATCATCGGCACCGTCCACCCCTCGACACCGTCGCGCTGCGTGCGCGGCGCCAACGGCGGCGACTGGCTGATCGATCCCGTGGTCGTGGACGGCGCCCTGCAGCTCGGCATCCTGTACGCCCGGTCGCATTTCGACATGACGCCCCTGCCGGCCCGGTTCCGCAGCTTCCGCCGCTTCGCCCCGTTCAACGGCTCGCCGATCCGGTGCGAGTTCCGCTCGCAGGCGCGCGCCGGGGGCCACGTCCTCGATATCCAGATCGCCTTCCTGGACGGACAGGGACGTCTTCTCGGGATGATGGAGGACCTGGAGCTGAGCTGCAGCCGCGAGCTGAACCGCCTGGCCGGGCCGAGAGGTCGGACCTGATGGTCGGCGGACGGACCGACGTCGCCATCATCGGCATGGCCTGCGTCTTCCCGAAGGCCCCGGATCTGCGGTCGTTCTGGGAGAACATCCTGGCGGGGGTCGACGCGATCGGCGATCCGCCGGCCGGCTCGGGCACGGACCGCGTCTTCGACCCCTCCTCGAGCGACAACGACCGGCTGTACACCCGGCGCGGCGGTTATCTCGGGGGGGTCCTGCGTTTCGATCCGTTGCGGTACGGCGTCATGCCGCGCTCGGTCGACGGGTCGGAGCCGGAGCAGTTCGTGGCGCTCCGCCTGGCGCACGACGCCCTGCAGGACAGCGGCTATCTCGAACGCCCGTTCAACCGCCGGACCGCGGGATTGATCCTCGGGCGCGGAACGTACGTCAACCGCGGCCTGGTCTCCTGCTTCCATCACACCGTCGTCGTGGACGAGGTGCTGTCGGTCCTGAAACGCCTGCACCCCGAGCACGCACCGGATTACCTGGAGGAGCTGCGGCGCGGCCTCAAGGAGAGCCTGCCGCCGTTCAACCCCGAGACCGCCCCCGGTCTGGCGCACAGCGTGATGTGCGGGCGGATCGCCAACCGTCTCGATCTCATGGGACCGGCCTTCACGGTCGACGCGGCGTGCGCCTCGTCGCTCCTCGCCGTGGACGCCGGCGTCAAGAGCCTGCTGATGGGCGAGTGCGACCTGGTGCTCGCGGGCGGCATCCAGATCTCCACGACCTTCCCGATCTCGCTCCTGTTCTCGCAGCTCGGCGCCCTGGCCCGCAGCGGGCAGATCCGCCCGTTCCATCCCGAGGCCGACGGCACGCTGCTCGGCGAGGGGGCCGGGATCGTGGTGCTGAAGCGGCGCGCCGACGCGGAGAAGGACGGCGACCGGGTCTACGCGGTCATCAAGGGGATCGGGACGTCGAGCGACGGCAAGGCGATGGGTCTTCTGGCGCCGCGCGTCGAGGGCGAGGAGCTGGCGATGCTGCGCGCCTACGAGTCGTCCGGGGTCGATCCGCAGAGCATCGGTCTGATCGAGGCCCACGGCACCGGCACGCCGGTGGGCGACGCGACCGAGATCGAGGCGCTGCGCCGCGTGTTCGGCGGCGCCGACTCGGAGCCGCGTCTGCCGATCGGCTCGGTCAAGTCGATGATCGGTCACTCGATTCCGGCCGCGGCGGTCGCCGGTCTGATCAAGACGGCGCTGGCGCTGTACCACAAACTGCTGCCGCCGACCCTGCACGCCGACACGCCCCACCCCCAGATGGCGGCTCATGGCTTCTACCTGAACGGCCGGACCCGCCCGTGGATCCACGGCGGCGCCTGGCCGCGCCGTGCCGGCGTCAGCGCCTTCGGGTTCGGCGGGATCAACGCCCACGCAGTCCTTGAAGAGGCGGTCGCCCCGCGATCCGTCGTGTCTCGGGCGGAGCGGGGGGACGTCCGGGGCGGCCGCCTCGTCCACGCCCGCCGCGACTCGGAGCTGTTCGTCGTGCAGGCCGCCACGCGCGCCGAGCTGGTCGCGCGCTGCGGCGCCCTGCGGCGCTTCATCCAGGAGAACCCCGGGACCGCCGCGCACGATCTGGCGTTCACGCTGAACTGCCCGGAGACCGACACGACGGGCGCTGACCGGCCGGCGGCGCCCGGGGCGCGGCTGGCCGTGGTGGCGGAGTCGATCGACGTGCTCGACCGCAAGCTCTCCTACGCCCTCGAGCGTCTGGCCGATCCGGCCTGCGTCCGCATCAAGGAGATGAGCGGCATCTACTATTTCGAGGAGCGCCTGCTGCCCGGGCCCGGACCGGTCTTCCTGTTTCCCGGCGAAGGCTCGCAGTACAGCGGGATGCTGTCGGATCTCTGCCTGCACTTCCCCGAGGTGCGCGAGTGGTTCGACCTGATGGACCGCGCCTTCCGGGACCACCACCGGGGCTTCGTCCCGAGCCAGGTGCTGTTTCCGCCGCCCACGGTGCAGCGCGTCGAGGCCGCCCGGCGTCTGTGGGAGATGGACAGCGCCATCGAGTCGGTGTTCGCCGCGAACCAGGCGCTGTACGCGATCCTGATCCGCCTCGGCGTCAAGCCCTCCGCGGTGGTCGGGCACAGCACGGGCGAGTACTCGGCGCTCCTGGTCTCGGGGGCGGCCCTGGCCGAGGACGAGGAGCATCTGATCCATTACATCCTGGACGGCAACCGGGCCACGGAGCGGGCGCGAGCGAGCGGCAAGGTCCCCGCCGGCATCCTGCTCGCTGTCGGCCCCGCGGACCCCGAGATCCTGCGCGTCCTGAAGGAAGACGGCTCGCTGCACCTGGCGATGGACAACTGCCCGCACCAGGTGGTCGTGTGCGGCACGGAGGAGACGATCGCCCGGGCCCAGGCCGACCTGCGCAAGAGGGGGGCCGTCTGCCAGCGTCTGCCGTTCAGCCGCGCCTATCACACGCCCCTGTTCGCCCCGGTGTGCGAGGAGCTGCGCGGCTACTACGAGCGCGGGCGCTTCGCGGCGCCGGTCATCCCGTTGTACTCCTGCGCCACCGCCGCGCCGGTCCCCGCCGACCCGGAGGCGGTCCGCCGCCAGGCCCTCGAGCAGTGGGCCCGTCCGGTGCGCTTCCGCGAGACCATCGAGGCGATGTACGAAGCCGGCTACCGCCTCTTCGTGGAGGTCGGGCCGCGCGGCAACCTGACGGCGTTCGTCGAGGACACCCTGCGCGGCCGCCCGCACCTGGCGATCGCCTCGAACCTGCAGCGCCGCCCGGGTCTGGTGCAGCTGCACCACCTGCTGGCCCTGCTCGCGGCGCACGGCGCCCCCCTCACGCTGGAGCCGCTCTACACCGATCGCGGGGCGCGCCGGCTGCCGCTCGAGGCGTTGCGCGACGGCGCCCGTCTCGCCGCCGGACCGGATCGATCGATCCCTTTGTCGCTGGAGCTCCCCCGGCTGCGCGTCGAAGAGCGTCTGGTCGCGGCCGCGCGGCCGCCCGCGGCAATGTTGCCCGCGCCACAGCCGCCCGGCCCCGCCGCGGGTCGCCCGCCCGCGCCGCGCGCGGCCGCCACCGGCGCCATGAACGAGTACCTGCGCACCATGGAGACCTTCCTCCGGACGCAGCAGGAGGTGATGCAGGCGGCCCTGTCCCGCCGGGCGCCCGATCGATCGTCGCGTCCTCCGTTCCTGGACACGCCGGCGGATCGCCGGCCGGACGGCACGCTGGTCTTCCGCAAGGATCTGTCGCCGGACGACGAGCCGTTCGTGCTCGACCACACGCTCGGGGGGCGGATCTCGGACGACCCGACTCTGCGGGCGCTGCCCATCTTCCCTCTGACCATGAGCCTCGAGCTCATGGCCGAGGCCGCCACGATCGCCGTGCCCGGACGGCTTCCGGTCGGGTTGCGCTCGGTGCGGGCGCACCGCTGGCTGGCGTTCTCCGCGCCGCGTCTGACCGTGGAGATCACCGCCGCGGCGCGGCCCGGCGGACGCGAGGTGGAGGTGCGGATCAGCGAGGCGCGCGAGGATGGTCCCGCCCTCGTGACGGTGGAAGGAACCGTCATCCTCGGCGATCGCTTTCCCGCGGTGGCGCCGGCGCAGGCGCTCGCGATCGGCGAGGCCCGCCCGTTCCGCTGGAAGCCCGGGGAGCTGTACGCCGAGGGCCAGCTGCACGGCATGTTCCATGGCCCGGCGTTCCGCGGCGTCGTCTCGATCGACCGCGCCGGCGAGCACGGGGCGGTCGGCACGCTGCGCGTCCTGCCGCGTCACGGGCTGCTCCGGTCGCTCCCCGACCCGGCGTTCGTCCTCGACCCGCTGCTGCTCGACGCCGCCAGCCAGATCGTCGGGTACTGGACCGCCAACGCCCTCGAGCGCGGCTTCGTCGTCTTCCCGGTCGGGCTCGAGCGTCTCGACCTGTACGCGCCGCCCCAGGCGCCGGGGACGCGCGCGGTCTGCCGTGTCCGCGGCCGCTCCGTCGGCGGCGACCAGATCGTCGCCGACATCGCGATCGAGACCGAGGACGGGCGCCCGCTGGCGCGTCTTCACGGCTGGGAGGTGAAGCGGATCGACCTGCCGGAGCGCCTGTACGCCTACCGCCTCGCGCCGCGCGACGTCATCATGAGCACGTTGATCCCGGCGCCGGCCCGCGACGACGTCCTGTGCCGGCTCGATCTCCCCGAGCGTCTGCTGGAGACCGACGGCCGCATCTGGCGCGAAGGCCTGGCGCACACCGCGCTGAGCCGCGGCGAGCGCGAGACCTGGCGCACCCTGCCGGGCGCCGAGCCGCGCCGCACCGAGTGGCTCCTGGCGCGGCTGGCCGCCAAGGACGCGGTGCGGCTCTTCCTGAAGGAGCGGCGCGGCTTGAGCGTGTGCGCGGCCGACGTGGAGATCGGCAGCGACGCCGCCGGCCGTCCGGTGGCCTCCGGCGCCTGGACCGGCCGCGCCGGCGGGGCCCCGCTCGTGTCGATGGCCTGCGGCGGCAGCGCGGCCGGGGCGCGCGCCTCCGACCTGACCGCCTGGGCCGCGAAGGACGGAGATCAGATCGTCGCCACAGCCTTGTGCGAAGGGGGAACCTGATGGACAGGCAGTCAGCGGGCGCCACGAGCCACGACGGGGACACGATCCTGAACGGCGTGGTGGAGATCCTCGAGGACATGACCAAGGAATGGGACACCGGCTTCGGCGGCCGGATCGGCCCCGACACCTCGCTCATGAACAACCTCACCTTCGAGTCGATCGACATCGTCATGCTGATCGTGGCGATCGAGGAGCGCTTCGGAAAGAAGGGCCTGCCGTTCGAGGAGCTGCTGATGACGGACGGCCACTACGTGGACGATCTCAAGGTCTCGCAGATCGTCGGGTTCCTCACGAAGCAGCTGCGGGCCGGGGCCACCGCATGAGCCGTACGCTCCTCATCGGTCTCGACGGGGCGACCTTCACCGTTCTGGACGCCCTGATCGACCGGGGGCTGATGCCGACCCTGAAGAGACTGTGCGAGTCGGGCGTGCGCGCCGGATTGCAGTCGACCGCGAACCCCCTGACGCCCCTCGCGTGGACCTCGCTCCTGACCGGGCGCAGCCCGGGGCACCACGGTATCTTCGATTTCGTGCGGGTCGAGCAGCTGTCGTATCACCCGCACTTCCGGCTGGCGACGTCGAGCGACATCCGCTGTCCCACGATCTACGCCCTGATCGGCGAGCGCGGAAAGAGGAGCATCTCCCTCAATTTTCCGGTGATGTTCCCGCCGCGGCCGATCGACGGCTTCATGATCCCCGGGTTCGTCCCGCACCGGCACCTGAGCCGCGCCATGCACCCGCGCGCGTTGTACGACCGGCTGGCGGCCCTTCCGGACGTCAGCCTGAAGGAGCTGCCGGTGGACTTCGAGGACGAACGGCGCTCCGTCCAGGTCCTGGCCCCGGAGAGGCACGAGGAGTGGATCCGCTACCACATCCGTCGCGAGCGCCAGTGGTCCAACGTGCTCCGTCACCTGATGCGGACCGAGCCGTGGGACCTGGCGTCCGTGGTGTTCGACGGCGTGGACAAGCTGCAGCACGCCTGCTGGCGATTCATCGACGACCGCCTGTTCGCCTCCGACGGGTCGTCGCCCTGGGCGCACCGCGTGCGCGAGCTGTGCCTGGACTACTTCCGCCAGCTCGACGACCTGATCGCCGAGGCGATCGATCTGGCGGGCCCGGAGACCCGCGTCTTCCTGGCCTCGGACCACGGTTTCGGACCGTCGAACGAGGTCTTCTACGTGAACACCTGGCTGGCCGGTCAGGGTCACCTGGCCTGGAAGGACGACGCGCCGATCGCCCCGGAGGGGTACATCAACACCGAGGGGATGAAGGCCGCCGCCTTCCTGCTCGACTGGAGCCGGACGCGCGCCTACACCCTGACGCCCGGGAGCAACGGCATCTACCTGCGACCCGACGGGGTCGCGGGCGCGGCGTCGCTCGACGACGCGCAGCGCGCCGCGCTCGGTCGTCGGATCGCCGACGCGCTCCTCGACGTCACCAACCCGGTCACCGGCGAGCGCATCGTGCGGCGGGTCATGACCCGCGAGGAGGCGTTTCCCGGACCGCAGTCCCATCTGGCGGCCGACCTGACCCTCGTCCTGCGCGACTACGGCTTCGTGTCGGTGACCCGCTCGGAGGAGATCGTCAAGACGCGGCGCGAGGTCGCCGGCGTGCACCACCCGCGCGGCATCTTCGTCGCCGCCGGACCCGGGATCCGCCGCGGCGAGGTGGTGGACGATCTGTCGATTCTCGACGTGACCCCGGCGCTCCTGCACAGCCTCGGCGAGCCGGTTCCGGAGGAGTTCGAGGGTCGTCTGCCGGAGGAGGTCTTCGAGCCGGCGCACGCCGCCCTCGCCGCCGCGGCGGTCGCGCCGCTGCGGGGCCGGACCCGGGCCGGGGCCGGGACCGTGGCCGAGGCCGTGGCCGAACGACCCGTCGAGGTCGCGGCGATGGACGCGGAGGGCGAGGCCACCGTCATGGATCGCCTGCGCGCGCTGGGTTACCTGGAATGAGACCGGTGATGCCCCAGGCGATCGTGAACGGGACGCGCCTCCACTACCAGAGCGTCGGCGAGGGGCCGGACCTGGTCCTGGTCCACGGCATCGCGGCGAACCTGGCGTTCTGGTTTCCCCGGGTCGCGCCGGCGCTGGCCCGGCGTCACCGGGTCACGGCGTACGACCTGCGCGGCCACGGGCTGAGCGCCATGCCGTCGGCGGGCTACACGCCGGCCGACATGGCCGGCGATCTCGGCGCCCTCCTCGATCATCTCGGGATCGGGCGCGCCGATCTCGTCGGTCACAGCTTCGGCGGCACGGTCTGTTTGGAGTTCGCGGCACGGCACCCGGGTCGGGTCCGCTCGCTCACATTGGCGGACGTCACCGTCAACGCGCTGCAGTCGATCGACTCCGGTCAGGACGGGGCCTACTGGAGCGCCTGGCGGCGGCAGCTGGAATCGGTGGGGGTGCACCTCCCGGCCGAGCTGCCGAAGGCGACCTACGGCCTCCTGGAGGAGCTGGCCGAGACGAGCCGCCTCGAGGCGCGCCAGGGAAAGCATCCGGGAGAGTTCTTCGTCCCGTTCGGCCGCTGGAACGGAGCGCGGCGGACCGCCCGCAAATGGCTCAGCCTGCTGCGCACGACCGAAGCCTGGAAGGAGATGCAGTCGGGCGGCCCGACGCTCGAGGCGATCCGCGGGATCAGGCAGCCGTCCCTCCTGATCTTCGGGGAGCGCTCGCGCTGGCTGCGCACCTGTCACCTGCTCGCCGAGACGCTGCCGAACGCCGAGACGGTCATCGTGCCGGGCGCGGGACATTTCTTCCCGCTCCTCAAGCCGCTGGTCTTCACGTCGCACCTCGGCGCGTTCCTGGCGCGCAACGGAGCGGGCGTCGATGCCGCCAGCGCGGCGGGAGGAGAGTCGTGAGGAACCTGCAGCTGCTGCTGCACCTGCAGCGTCTCCTGGACGGCGACCGGCCCGGCGCAGGGCTCGACGAGCTCGAAGACCTGGGAGCGGACGACCTCGGGGACGGCGGTGGCGACGACCTCGAGGGCCTGGCGCCGATCCTCGAGGAGCTCGACGAGATGAGCGCGAACCCGGGCACCCCGTCCGAGACGGAGGCCGGCCTGGACGGGTGGGAGGACTGGGTCGAGGCGGGCGGCGTCCCGGGCAGCACACCCGCACGCGCGACGGAGGGCACCGACGATCTGGATCGGCTGGAGGCTCTCCTGAAGACGACGGAGGGGCGCGGCGCCGGGCGCCCGCGGGGGGGCGGGCGGGCGCGCCGCGACGCGCGACTGCAGCGGCTGATCCGGCTGCTCGACGACATCGAAGGCGACGACGATGCCCTGAAGGAGGACGTGCGCCGGCTGCGCCGGCTCGCCGCGTCGCGTCTTCCCGGCGGAGGGTCCGCGCGACGCCGGGAGCCTCTCGACCCGGTGATCATCCGTCGCCGCGGCCAGATCCGCGAGTTCCTCGCCGCCTGGCGCGACACGCTGCGCGAGGCGCGCCGGTCGGAGCGGGCCGGGGACGGGACGACCGCGAAGAAGAGCGCGGGCACGGACAAGGGCTAGATCCACGGAAGGCCGGCATGCCGACCCGGACGCTGCACATCGAGACCGAGACGTCCCCCGCGAGAAGCGGTCTGCCGACCGGTCTGCGACGTCCGAACTTCCGCCGGCTGGCCGATCGGGGATTCGGGGATCCGCGCAACAGCTACGCCCACTGCATGAGCTGGTTCCGCGGCCAGCTCTACGTGGGGACGACACGCAATATCTTCCAGCTCGTCAAGATCGCCCCGGATCAATCGACCGACGCCTTCCACCTGTGGCCGGTCCACGTGCCGTCCGGGCTCGACGCCGCCGGCATGCAGCAGAACTGCCAGATCTGGCGGGCCGCGCCACCGGATGAGAAGTTCGAGATGGCGTTCGAGTCGCCGCGAGTCGGCTCCCAGGACGGCGCGCACAGCGTGTGGCGCGATTTCGGGTACCGCAGCATGGTCGTGTGCCAGACCGCGAGCGACGCCTCCGAGACGCTCTACGTCAGCACCATGTCGTCGTCGAAGGCGCCCGGGGCCCTTATCCTCCGCTCGGTCGACGGGGCCGCGTTCGAGCCGGTGACCGAGCCCGGGATGGGGGATCGCGGCATCAGCTCGTACCGGGCGCTGGTCTTCTTCAAGGGACGGCTGTTCGCCGCGCCGGCCGGCAGCGGCCGCATGTGGGCCAATGCGGTCACGACCGGTGTCATGGAGTGCCGCGACCCGCTCAGCCGCAGATGGACACCCGCGTCGGAGCCCGGGTTCGGCGACCCGACCAGCGCCGGTGTGTTCGAGATGGCGGTGTTCGACGGTCATCTGTACGCCGGCGTCAGCAACGCCTTCACCGGGATCCAGATCTGGAAGACCGACGCCGGGGGAAATCCCCCGTACCGCTGGACACGGGTCCTGACCGGCGGCGCGGGGCGCGGCAAGCTCAATCAGGCGGTCCTGTCGATGCTCCCCTTCAAGGGGTCGCTCTATGTCGGCACCGGGATCCGTCGCGGCGGGTACGACCGGGAGTTCAAGATCGGCCCCGCGGCGGGCGAGCTGATCCGGATCGACCCGGACGACCGCTGGACCCTGGTCATCGGCGAAGAGCGGAAGACCCCGGAGGGTCCAGTCGAGCCTTTGAGCGGGCTCGGCCCGGGGTTCGACAACCCGTTCAACGGCTACATCTGGTGCATGGCCGAGCACGACGGCTGCCTGTACGTCGGCACGTACGACTCCAGCATCTTCGTCTGGTGGATCGACCCCGCCCGGGTGCCGCGCGGCGTGCACCCCCGGCTGCGTCTGATCGGCGCGCAGCGGATCGTCGACCGCGAGGCCGGCTTCGATCTGTGGCGCAGCCCGGACGGCGCGCGCTGGTTCGAGGTCAGCCGCGACGGTTTCGGCAACCCGTACAACTACGGCGTGCGCACGCTGCTCGGCCGCGACGACGCTCTGTACGTCGGGACCGCCAATCCGTTCGGACCCGAGGTGGCGGTGCAGACGGCCTCCGGCTGGACCTACGCGCCCAACCCGCGCGGCGGTCTCGAGGTCTGGATGGGGCGGGCCGACTTCGCGCAGGAGCCGTCCGGCGGGACGGGCGCGGGGGGGGCGGTGAACGCGCACTACGACCGGTTCATGTACGACCACCCGCTGCTGCGCTCGGGAGAGTACTTCAGCTTCAGCCGCTTCTCGAACTACGGCTTCTGGGAGGAGGACACGTCCAGCCAGAAGGAGGCCTGCGAGAACCTGATGGACCGCCTGCTCGGCTTCCCGCCGGAGCGCCGCGGCACGATCCTCGACGTGGCCTGCGGCATGGGCGCCACGTCGGCCTACCTGGGGCGCTCCTTCGGCGCGACGAACGTCACCGGCATCAACATCTCGGAGAAGCAGCTGGCGACCTGCCGCGACACCGCCCCGGGCTCCCGATTCCTCCTGATGGACGCGACCCAGCTCGACTTCGAGGACGAGAGCTTCGACAACGTGATCTGCGTCGAGGCGGCGTTCCACTTCCGGACGCGGGCGCGCTTCCTGCGCGAAGCGTACCGGGTCCTCAAGCCGGGCGGCTGGCTGATGCTTTCGGACATGCTGTTCACGCGCGAGGCCGAGACCAAGAGCCTCGTGCTGCACCCGAAGAACTACGTCGCCGGGCCGGGCGCCTACCGGGACCTGCTCGAGGGCGCCGGCTTCGAGGCGGCGTCCGTCGTCGACGCGACCGACGCGTGCCTTTTGCGCTGCAACGAGCACTTCATCCGCTACGCGCATGCCCGGTTCCTGGACGACGGGTTCGAGCCCGCCGCCTTCAGGGGTCTCATGGCGAACCGGCTGGCGCTTCTGCTGAGGGTGCGCTCCTACGTTCTCGCCGGCGCGCGCAAGCCGCGGCCGGCGGACGCCACGGGCTCGAGACGGAATGACGAATCGACACGGGAGGCCCACGCGCCACCCTGGCTGGAGGAGTTCATGAAACGCAATCGCAAGAGGAACGACCAAAAGGACGGCCGCATGCGGCGCTCGGCGAAGGCGCACTGGCTCCTCGCCTCGATGACGAAGCGGCAGAGCCAGCTGCACCGCGAGCTGTCGCTGCTTCTCGAGAAGGAGGCGGAGGCCCACGACGCGCTCGATCGATGGACGCGTCCGGGAGAGCCGGGCGCGGCGCCCGCGGACGGGGTGCCGCCGGCCGTGGTGAACGAGCCCGCGCCGGTCCCCGGGGAGCGCTCCGGCGACGTGAAGTCCGCCGCCGTGGCGCGCCTGGAGGCGCGCGCCCATCGCGATCTCGCCCTGCGCGCCGAGTCACGCACTCTGTGGCACAAGACGGTGACCGCCCTGCTCCTGCGCCGCATGGCGTCGGGCGACGCGCGCGAGCGGACACCAGCCGGCCGGAGCCGAGGGACCGAAGCCGAACATGAATGAGAGCGTCGGGATCGCCAACCACGGCTACTGGGAGGACACGACGCGCAGCGAGCGCCAGGCGTGCGACAACCTGCTCGACAGGCTGTTCGCGCTCGCGCCCGACAGCGCGGGGAGCATCCTCGAAGTCGCCTGCGGCCGGGGCGAGACGACGCGCTACCTGATGAAGCTCTACCCGGCGGAGAGGGTGACGGCGATCGACGTCTCCGAGACGCGGCTCGAGACCGCCCGCGCCGGGCTTCCCGGTGTCACCTTCCGGCGGATGGACGCGACCCGGCTCGAGTTCCCGGACGACACGTTCGACACCGTGATCTGCGTGGAGGCGGCATACCGCTTCGAGCCGCGCAGCCGGTTCCTCCAGGAAGCGTTGCGCGTCCTCAAGCCGGGCGGACGCCTGCTCCTGGCCGACCTCCTGTGCGAGCGCTGGACGGAAACCACCGGAGGGACGGCCCACCCCGACGAGCACGCGCGCGACCCGAAGGACTACGAGACGCTCCTCGCGCGCGCCGGTTTCGAGCCGCACCGGGTCGTGGACGCGACCGAGGAGAGCTGGGTGCGGTCGAACCGGCAGATCCTCCACAAGCTGTGCGAGCGCTATCGGCGCGGCCGGATCGACCGGTCGGCCTTCAACCGTCTGATGACCGACCGGCTGGTCCGCACGATGGGCACGCGCTACTACGTGCTGGTCTCCGCCACCAGGCCGGCGCAGGCCGCGGGGCGGGAGACCGACGCCGCCGAGGAGACCTTCCCGCCGGTCGGCGAGTGGCTGGGCCCCGTGCCCGCGCCGGCGAACGGCCTGACGGTCCTCGTGGAGCGCGCGCGGCTGGCCGGCGCGGAGCGCGGCATGCGTCTCCTCTGCATGGCGCGTCTCGAGGAGACCTGGGCGCGCATGCTGAGGCGGGACGGCGATCGGGGCGGCGCCAGGCGGCACGCGCAGCGCGCCCTCCTCTACCGCGACGCGGCGCGGGCGCCACGGCGCCGGCGGACGTGAGCATGCTCGAAGCGCGCGCCGATCGGATCATCAACTCGCGCTACGACCGCACCATGTACGGGGAGCTGGCGCGGTCCCTCTACGAAGGAAGCGACTTCCACAATCTCGGGTACTGGTCGGCCGGCACCGCCTCGCTGCGGCAGGCGTGCGAGAACATGGTCGAGAAGCTGGTCTCCTTCCTGCCGGAGAAGACCGGCACCATCCTCGACATCGGGTGCGGCAAGGGCGCGACGACCCGTCACCTGTTGCGGTACTACCGTCCGGAGGTGGTCCGCGGGATCAACATCTCGATCAAGCAGCTCGAGACCTCCCGGCGAAACGCCCCGGGCTGCGCGTTCGTCGCGATGGACGCCACGCGGCTCGCCCTGCCGGACGGGTCGATTGACAATGCGATCTGCGTCGAGGCCTCGTCCGATTTCAACACACGCGAGAAATTCCTGTACGAAGCCTACCGCGTCCTGAAGCCGGGAGGGCGGCTGGTCTTCTCCGACATCCTGGTGGAGTGGTGGCTGGAGAGCCGCTCGCCGGTCCGTCGCGGCGCCAATTTCGTCCCGAGCCTGCCCGATTACCGGGCCCTGCTCCGAAGGGTCGGCTTCCGGCAGGTCGAGGTGCAGGACGCGACCGACAGCGTGTTCGTTCCGTACATGCGGTATTACACGCGTTTCTTGAGGCGACGGCTCGAGACCGGCGAGCTGGATCGACCCGGCTACAACGCGGCGATGGCCGGTCTGGGCCTGACCCTTTTCTGGATGCGTCACTACGTGATCGGATGGGCGCTCAAGAGCTGACACAGGGTGGGCGCGGGGCCGGCGCCGGCGCGCTCGACACGACGTACGAGCCCTTCTCCAGGGAACCGGTCTACGTCGAGCTGAACCGGGAGTTCGTCCGCAGCCTGGGGCTCGGCGGCGGGATCCGCGTGGTCGATCTGGCCTGCGGGACCGGCACCCTCACGGAGCTCATCCTCGAGGAGATCCGGGACCGGTCGACCGTGCTGGGCGTCGACATCTCCCGGACCTCGCTCGCCCTGGCGCGACGGCGTCTTTTCGCGGACGGCGACGGCCCGGGGGCGCGCGGGCGGGTCCGGCTGGTGGCCGCCTCCGCCGACCGCCTCCCGGTGCGCGACCGGAGCGCCGACGCGGTGCTGATGGGAAACGCCATCCACTATTTCAAGGACCCCGGCCCGCTTCTCGACGAGGTCCACCGGGTGCTGCGGCCGGGCGGTCTGTTCGCGTTCAACACGTCGTTCTACGCCGGCACGTTCCTCCCCGGGACGGAGCGCTTCTACGAAGAGTGGGTCAAGGAGGCGGTCAAGTACGTCCTGAAGAAACGACCGGGTATCGCGCGGACGCGCGGACGCGGGGAGGCGCCGTTCTCGCGGCGCTGGCCGTCGCCGGCCGAGTACGGCGCGACCCTGGAGCGACACGCGTTCACGATCGCCGGCGTCCGCCAGCGCACCGCGCTCATGACCCGGTCGTCGTTCGAGGCGATCGGCGCCTACGAAGGATGCGCCGCCGCGCTCCTGAGCGGCTTCCCGGTCGCCCTGGCCAGCGAGGCGCTGGCCCGCTCGGCCGCGCCGGTCCTCGAGGCGTGCGGCCGCGACACGGTGCCGCGGCAGTGGCTCGAGATCACCGCCACCCGGAACGACGCGGACGCGGGGGCCGGAGAGACTCATGCGGACGCCTGAAGCCGCGGGCGAGAGCTCTCTAAAGGAGCGCGTCGCGATCGTCACCGGCGGCAGCAGCGGCATCGGTCGCGCCACCTGCGTCGCCCTGGCGCGCGCCGGCGCCGGCGTCGTCGCGGTGGGCCGCTCCGGCGTGCGCCTGGAGGAGACGCTCGACCAGGCACGACGCGCCGGCGCAGGGGACGACCGCCTCATGTCCCTCGCCCTCGACGTCGGAAGCGAAGAGGACATGACGCGGATGTCGGAGCGGGTGCTCGAGCGCTTCGGGAGGATCGACATCCTGATCGCCTCGGCCGGCATCCTGCGCAACGGCAGAGGTCCCCGGACCGCGACGGAGCTGACCCTGGAGGACTGGCACGCCATCATCCGGACCAATCTCCGGGGGACCTTCCTGTCGAACCGCGCCGTCCTGCCGGCGATGAAGAGCCGCCGGTGTGGCGACATCATCAACGTCTCCTCGACCTCGGGGCTGCGGGGGTTCGCGTACGACGCCGCCTACTGCGCCTCGAAGTTCGGGATCATCGGGCTGAGCGAGGCGCTGGCGGAGGAGGTGCGGCGCTCGGGGATCCGGATCCAGGCGATCTGCCCGGGGCCGGCGGCGACGGCGATGTGGGATCAGAACCTGCCGGTCCCCCCGCCCGAGCAGACGATGCCGGTGGAGCGCGTCGTCGACCTCTTGATGTACCTGCTGACGCTGCCGCGGGACACGGTGCTCCACAATCCGGTGATCGTCCCGCTCCGCAGTCATCGCCGGCCGGCGTTCCGGGCGCCCGGGCCGGGCGCCGCGGTCGGGCGGGGCGAGGAGCCGGTCGCATGAGCCGGAACGGCGCGGGTCGTCTCGACGGTCAGGCGGCGATCATCACCGGTGGCGCCAGCGGGATCGGCCGCGCCGTCGCCTCCCGGCTGGTCCGCGAAGGGGCGGCGGTGGCGGTCGCCGATCTGAGCGCGGAGCGGGCGCGGGAGACAGCCCGGGCGCTGGCGGCCGAGCGCCCGGGGGCGCGGACGATCGGGCTCGAGATCGATGTGCGCCGCGAGGACCAGGTCGAGGGTATGAAGGACCGGGTCCTGGACGAATTCGGCCGCATCGACATCCTGGTGGCGAGCGCCGGGATCCTGCGCGGCGTCCCGGGCAAGCCGCAGACGCTTGCCGAGACCACCGCCGAGGCGTGGGACGCCGTCATCGAGACCAATCTCACGGGGATGTTCCTGGCGAACCGCGCCGTCCTCCCGGTCATGCAGAAGCAGCGCCGCGGCAACATCATCAATCTCTCGTCGACCTCGGGACGACGCGGGATCGCCTTCGATTCGGCCTACTGCGCCTCGAAGTTCGGGGTCATCGGGCTCAGCGAGTGTCTGGCCGAGGAGGCGCGGCCGTTCGGCATCCGCGTGCAGGCGGTCCTCCCCGAGATCGTCGACACGCCGATCCTGGCGCAGAATGGTCCGATCGTCCGGCCGCCGGACATGCTCTCGGCCGAGCGCGTCGCCGATTTCGTCGTGTATCTTCTGGCCCTGCCCGAGGACATCTGGCTGCTCAACCCCGTCATCGCGCCGTCCCGTGCCCGGCGCTGAGCGACTTTCGTGGAGGGACGCATGAGACCATCGCCTGTCATCGCCGGCCCGCTCGCCGCCACCTTCCTCGTGCTGTCCTCGGTCTGCGCCGGCGCCACGCCGCCGCCGCAGGCGCCCGCCGTGAAACAGGAGCCCGCCGTGAAGCAGTCGTCCCCGTCCGACTGCTCGTTCCTGAAGCCGGGGGACAACGATCGGACCATCACGATCGACGGCAAGAAGCGCGACTACCGCGTGCACGCGCCGAAGACCGGGGCGGGCGCTCCGCGACCGCTGGTGATCGTCCTGCACGGCGGCGCCGGGTCGGGGCCCAACGTGCAGGGGTTCTCGCTGATGGACGCGGTCGCCGACGCCAAAGGGTTCATCACGCTCTACCCCTCGGGGCCGCGTGGGGTGATCGGCGGGACCTGGAACGCCGTGGACTGCTGCGGGCTGGCGATGCAGAAGGACTCGAAGGACCTCGAATTCATCTCGGCCCTGATCGACCAGGCGGTCGGAGCGGGCTGCGTCGACCCGAAGCGGGTCTACGCCACCGGCATCTCGAACGGCGGCATGTTCGCCTATCACCTCGCCTGCGACCTGTCGGACAAGATCGCCGCCATCGCGCCGATCTCCGGGGCGCTGATGGACCCGACCTGCACGCCGAAGCGGCCGGTGTCGGTCCTGATCTACCACGGCACCGGCGACAAGTTCGTGCCGTGGAAGGGAGGCGGCGATTTCAAGGGGGCGGGCGCGACGCATCCCTTCCCCTCGGTCGACGACGACGTGAAGGCCTGGCGCACGATCGATCATTGCAGCGACGAGCACCATTCGCTGTATCAGAAGGGCGACACGAGCTGCGTCGTCTACGACCATTGCGCCGAGGGCACGGCCGTCGGTCTGTGCACCATCGAGGGCGGCGGTCACTCCTGGCCGGGCGGCAAGCCGGTCATGACCTGGTACATCGGCAAGACCACCAAGGACATCTCGAACGACGTGATGTGGAATTTCTTCGCGGCGCACCCGATCCACTGAGGCGGACGGCTTGCCGCGGCGAAGGACGTTCAGGAGAACCGGCAGGATGGACAGCGTGACGGACGAGACGAACCCGGCGGGAGAGCCCGCCCTCCCCACTCTGCGGCCGCTCGGCAAGGGGACCGAGACCCGCATCGCGATCGGGAACCTGTACCTGCGCGACAGGAAATACGCCGAGGCGGCGCGGGAGTTCGAGGCGGCCCTCGAGGAGAACCCCGACTCGGCCATCGCGCACTTCGGCCTGGGGAACGTCTACCTGAGGCAGCGCCAGGGTGACCGCGCCGCCACATGCTACGCCGCCGCGCTGCGTCGCAATCCCGAGCTGGCGGAGGCGCGCTACTGTCTCGGTCTGATCCACCTGCAGGACAAGCGGCTGGACGAGGCGGCGGCGGAGTTCCGGGAGTCCCTGCGGATCGCCCCCGACCGTCCCCTGGTGCGCTTCACCCTGGGGAACCTCTACCTGGCGCAGAAGAAGGACGCCGAGGCGGTCGAGGAGCTCCGCGAGGCGTTGCGTCTCAAGCCCGACTTCATCCTGGCTTCGTTCCGTCTCGGCCGGGCGCTTCTCGCCTCGGGACGCGAGACCGAGGCGTTCGAGGCGTACCAGCAGGCGCTCGAGGCGAACCCGAAGCTGGCGTCCGCCCACCTGCGCCTCGCCGACGCGCACGCCTCCCAGGGACGGCACGCCGAGGCGATCGCCGAGCTCCAGGCGGCCGTGGCGATCGAGCCGACGCTGCTCGCGGCCCACGTCGGGCTCGGCGACATGTACGCCGAGATGGGGCGGCACGCCGAGGCGCTGGCGGCCTATCGGGAGGCGGTGACCCTCAAGCCGGGGCGCGCCGCCGTCCATCTCAAGATCGCCAACCTGCACCTGTCCCAGGGGCGCCAGGAGGAGGGGGTGGCGGCCCTGCAGGAGGCGATCCGGCACAACCGCCTGTTCGCCGAGGCCCACCGCCGTCTCGGCAACGTGTACGCCTCGCAGGGCAAGCACCCGCGCGCCATCGTCGAGTACGTCGCCGCCCTGCGCGTGAATCCGAAGCGGACGCAGGTCCTCGTCGAGCTGGGCGACTCGTACCGCGCGCTGAACGACGTGAAGCGCGCCGCGGCCGCCTGGCGCAAGGCCCTCGAGATCGAGCCCGATCTGGAGGCCGCGAAGACGCGGCTGGCGTCGATCGACGGCGGACCGGAAGGGACGCCATGACCGGACCGGCGGGGGTGTACGACAGCGGTCTGCCGCGTCTCCGGCCCGACCTGGAGCATTTTTCCCTGCCGGCCGCCTCCGGGACGCCCGCCAAGTACTTCGTGCGCGATCCGAAGACCCTCCTGGTCTTCGAGTGCGGCGAGCCCGGTCTGTTCCTGTGCGGGAAGCTCGACGGCCGGACGCCGCTCGACGAGATCTTCCGCCTCTACGAAGAGCGCTTCGGGACCACCCTGTCGCCCGCCGACCTCGATCTGTTCATCCGCCAGCTGGCCGAGAGCGGACTTCTGGCCGACGTGCGGCGCGCGCCACGCCGGCGCACCTTCGCCGAGATCCTCGACCCGGAGGTGATCCTGCCGCTGGCGCGCTTCAAGTTCATGAAGGGCGACCGGCTCCTGGCCTTCCTGGGAAGGCGCCTGTCGTGGCTGTTCAGCCGGCCGGCGCAGTACCTCGGCGCCGCCGCCATCGCCGTCGCCCTCGTCATCCTGGTCGTCAACGGGGGCGCCTACGCGCACGCGGTCTGGCTGGCGTGGGCCCCGTTCTTCGTCCTGTGCACCATGTTCGTGTCGTGCGTCCTGGTGCAGAGCCCCAGGGCGCTCGTCCACGGCATCATGTGCAAGCGCCACGGCGGGCAGGTCTCGGCGATCGGGCTCGGTCTTCTCTATTACGTCATGCCGGCCCTGTACTGCGACTGGAGCGAGGTGATCTGGATCGCCGACAAGCGGAAGCGCCGCTGGATCATTTTTTCGGGCATCTACTACCAGCTCCTGGTCGCGGCGCTGGGAACGATCGGCTGGTCCCTGACGCGGAGCGGGAGCGAGGCGAACCTTCTCTGGCTGTCGGTGTCGTTCGCCGCCTGGATGGGGCTCCTGCTGTTCGGCGCCAACCCGCTCGTGCAGATGGACGGCTACCTGCTGCTCGTCAGCTTCATCGAGGTGCCGCGTCTGCGCGAGCGCTCGCTGGCGATCCTCGGCTCGTGGCTGACCTTCCGGCCGCTCCCCGAGATCCTGACGCGGCGCGAGCGTCGCTGGTTCCTGGTCTACGGCTCGCTGACGTTCGTGTACGCCTTCGTCCATCTGGGCATCGTCCTGTGGATGTTCTGGAGGAATCTCACCCCCCTGTACGAGGGGGCGGGCGCGCTGGTCACGATCTTCGCGGCCGTCTACTTCGCCCACAAGCCGATCGCCGCCGGTCTGGCCCGGTTGCCGTTCCTGCGCTGGGTCCTCGCCCGTCACGTCGGCTGGCGCCCGTGGGTTGCGCGTCTGGCGATGGCCGGTCTCCTGGCGGCGGCCGGCTTCGTGCCGGTGGACTACGAGACCGGCGGGGAGTTCCGCCTGCTGCCGAACCGCCGCGCCGAGGTGCGGTCCGATATCGAGAGCGTGGTCGAGAAGGTGCTGGTCCGCGAGGGCGAATGGGTCGAGGCCGGCGCGCCGATCGCCACCCTGAGCGTGAGGACGCACCAGCGCGATTACGACGCCGCCCGCGGCGATCTGGAAAGGGCGCAGGCCGAGCTGGCTCTCGTGAAGCAGGGCGCCCGGCCCGAGGAGATCGCGCGCGTGCGGGCCGCCGTGAGCAAGGCCGAGACCAGCGTCGCCTGGAGCCGGCCGCGCGCCGAGCGCTTCACCCGCCTGTTCCAGGACGGCATCATCTCGCGCAACGACTACGAGGTCGCCCTGCGGCAGCGCGACGTCGACATGGCGAAGCTCAAGGGCACTCTCGCCGACCTCGACCTCGTCGAGAGCGGCCCGCGGGGCGAGCAGATCCAGGCGCGCGAGGCCGAGGTGCGCGGCCTGCAGGCGGTGGTCGACGACTACGCCGCCGACGTCGCGCGCACCACCCTGGCCAGCCCGATCGCCGGACGCGTCGTCACCCCGCGGGTGGCCGATGTCCAGGGCGCCTACCTGACACCCGGCCGGTACGACCTGGTGATGGAGATCGAGGACGCGCGCACCCTGCGGGCCGACATCGAGGTCAACGAGGACGAGATCGCCGCCGTGCGTGTCGGGGCGCCGGTCCGTCTGGTCTCCTGGACCGAGCCCGACGCGCCGTTCGAGGGCCGCGTGACCGGGATCGCCCCGGTGGCGGCGCCGACCGCGACCGAGGCGACGGTCACCTCGTTCTCCGACGAGACCACCGGCGGCGGCGCCGCGCTGAGCGTCCCGGGGCTGCCGTACCGGTTCGTCCGGGTGCTGACCGAGGTCCCGAATCCGGACGGTCGTCTGAAGTCGGAGATGACCGGCTACGCCAAGATCCCGACCGGGAGACGCCCCCTCTGGGACGTGACGCTGCGGCCCGCGATCCGCTGGCTCAAAGTGAAGATGTGGTACTGGATTCCGTGACGGGAGCGGCCGGGGCCGCCGCCTTGCGCGCCGCGACCAGGAGGTAGTGCCTGATGTTGAGGACGTAGAGCGACATCCTGCGGCTCATCTTCGTGATGGTCTCGCGATCGATCGTCCCGGCCAGATGGCGGGCGCGCAGATGCAGCAGGAAGCTGCGCAGGAATCCGGAGGCGCATTCCTCCCGGGCGTCGACGATCTCGGCGTCCGCGAAGCCGGCCGCCTGGCAGAGCGCGCGGTAGGCGGCGGCGTCCTCCACGTAGTTGAGCATCCTCCCCGGCGGCTTGATCCTCTCCCACCAGCGCGTGAACAGGCTGTCCGAGAGCACCAGCCTCCCGCCGGGCTTCAGCACCCGGCAGGCCTCGCGCAGGAATTTCTCGCGCGTGTCGAAATGGAAGGCGGCCTCGACGCACACGATGTTGTCGAACGTGGCGTCGGCGAACTTCAGGTCGGCGGCGTTCATCAGGACGAACCGGCAGCCGGGCGCGTTGGCCGTGGAGGTCTGGAGCTGCTTCTCCGAGATGTTGATCCCGGTCACCGCCTCGGGCGCGTAGTACTTCAGGAGGTGCCGGGTGGTCGCCCCCTTGCCGCAGGCCGCGTCCAGGATCGTGCCGGGTTTCTCGGGAAGGAAGGCGAGGAGCTTCTCCATCAGGTTCTCGCACGCCGTCTTCTGGTCGCGCGTCCCCGGTGCCCAGTACCCGAAGTTCACGAAGTCGCTGTGCCCCCAGTACTCCCGGGTCAGCTCGTCGTACATCGCCTGGTCGTAGACCTGGTTGATCCTTGCGGCGGATCCGGTCGCGGCGGCCTGCTGCGGCTCATCCATTGACGAGCACCGTCTCTCCCAGGGAGCGGCCGGCCAGAAGACGCTTCAGCACGGCCGCCCCGTCGTCGAGATCCTTCTGGCGCTCGAGGTACGCCAGGTCGGTGGCCCGCACCTGGGCCCGCTGCGTCTCCTCGCACAGGAGCGCGCGGAACAGGTTGCGGGTCTCGTCGCCGCCGTACAGCTCGGCGCGGATGAACGGGCTCGACGGCAGGTCGCCGACGCGGATCATCTCCTCGGGCAGCGGGACGGACAGGGCGGAGGCGTTGAACAGCATCCGCCGGGGCGACGGGGCCGCTCCCTTCTCCTGTCTCTTGACCGGATACATGACGTGCGGGTAGATCGAGCCGGCGCGCCGTCCCTCCGCCTGCTCGACCACGCGCCGGATCGCGCTGCCGTCCGGCTCGCGCGCCAGGATCTCCTGGGGACCGAAGGAATTGACCAGGGCGACGCCCGGGACGTTGCCGACCGCCTTCGCCAGGGTGAACGACACGATGTTCTCCGTCAGGACGAGATCGGAGGACAGGAGGAGCGCGTCGAACTCCGCGAGCGGCAGACCGGCGAGATTGACCACCCGCACCCGCTTCGCGGGCGATGGGCGCAGCAGCGTGCCGTCGTTGACCGACACGATGGTGACCGGCTCGTCGATGTCGGCCAGGTACTCGGTCAGGACCTCGCCCAGGTGATCGTAGAGCGGCGCCTTGAGCGTCCGCGACAGACGGTAGGACCAGCGCGGCACGCTGTGGAAGATCAGAGCGCCCTCGTCCTGCCGCTCCCCCAGGTAGCGCGCGCGCACCTGCGTCCGGACCTCCGGCTCGACGCGCAGCGGCATCGTCATGCTCCGGTACGGGTGACCCGATCTCCCCTCCACCTTCCTCGGCTCGTGCAGGGGACACGGCAGGAGGATGCGCATGCGCTCGAAGATCGGCCGCCAGGCGTTGGCGATCAGCCGGAACAGCATGTGCGAGGAGAGACGCGCCATCAGCTTCTGGATCGAGGGCGTCGAGCCGACGTGATCGATCGACACCAGGAGGGCGTCGAGGCTGTCCAGGTCGCGCAGCCAGCCCAGGTCGGCCAGCGGGAATTGCCGGTTCAGGCGCAGCGCCAGGAACGAGCGCAGCTCCGAGAAGATGACGACGTTCGGATCGACCTCCTCGATCATCCGGCGCCACAGCGCCTGGTTCGCCGCCAGGTCGGCGCCCAGCTCCTGGACCCGGTCGCCGAACTGCGGGCGCACGATCTGCGCCGACGGCGCGGAGGCCAGGAACCAGGCCTCGCCTCCGTCCGCGACGATGCTCTCGGCCAGGGCGAGCGCGGTCGCCGTCTCCCCCGTCGCCATCCACGTCGGGGTGACGAACAGCGCCCGGACCTTCGGCTCGGCCACGCCCGCGCTCTCCGTTTGCGCCGTGATCGTCATGCCAGCCTCTTTCCCAGCATGCCGGCGGGCGGCTCCAGGCCATAGAGATCGAGGACCGTCGGCGCGACGTCGTAGATCCGCAGCCCCTTCAGGGCCCCCTTCGGCCGCCCGTTCGACCCGCCGTCCTTGAGGATGAAGATGCCGTGCCAGTCGTGGTTAGCGTCGTCCGGCCCGGTGTCGTTCTCGAAGGTGTGGATGCTGTTCAGGCCGACCGAGCCGATCGAGCGCCAGTCGAGATTGCCGAAGTAGCAGGTCAGATCGGGAGCGACGTTGCGCACCTCGCGGTAGATCTCCTCGGGACGGTACGCCTTCGTGCCGATGTTGCGGCCGGACGGGTCCTCGATCCCCTCGATCTCGGCGGCCAGATCCGAGCGCACCTTGTCGTAATCCTGCGGGTCGATCGTGCCCTGCGGCTCGCGTCCCTTGACGTTCATGAACAGCCTGCCGTAGTAGCCGCCGTCGCCCCACGCCTTCGTCCGGCTCCAGTCGATGTCGGCCCGGGCGATCGGCGTCGTCTTCCCCGGGTACGACTTGAGCGTCAGATACCCCTTCTTGATCAGCCACTCGTTGAAGCAGATCCCCCCGTCGAGCTTCTTGGCGCCGTGGTCGGACACCACCAGGACCGCCGTGTCGCGCGGGAACAGCGACAGGAGCCCGCCGATCTCCTGGTCGCAGTAGACGTAGTAGTCGCGGATGGCGTTCTCGAATTGATTGCCGGGCTCGTACTTCGGGTGCTCCGGGTCCATGTACTTCCAGAACGAGTGGTGGATGCGGTCCACGCCCATCTCGACCATCATGAAGAAATCCCACGGCCGCGTCGTCAGAAGGTGCCGCGCCACCGCGAAGTGCTTGCGCGTCTTCGCGTAGATGCGTTTCAGCAGGGCCTCCTTGTCGTCGGTGCGGAACCCCTCGACGTCGACGACGTAGCCCGGCGCGACCGTCTCGATCTCCTGGCGCACCTCGGGCGGGTAGGTGTACGTCATGTCGGTCGACGGGGTCAGGAAGCATCCGACCTGCACGCCGCTCACCTGCTTCGGCGGGAAGGAGGGCGGCACACCCAGGACGATGACGTTCATACCGGCCTGTCCGAGCAGGTCCCACAGCGCGTCGTTCTTCAGCGCCGAGGCGTTCGCCATCGTCAGGCGGTCGTACGAATGGTCCTTGCGGTTGCGGAATCCGTAGATCCCGAGCTGCCCCGGGTCCTGGCTGCGCATCATGCAGGCCCAGGCCGGCACCGTGATCGGCGGGTGGGTGCTCTCGAGAGGCCCATGGCAGCCGCCGTCCATCAGGGCCTTGAGATTGGGCAGTTGGTCGCGATAGCGCTCGAAGACGAGACGCGGGGCGGCGCAATCCAGCCCGATGACGGCGACTTTCATTCCGGAGGCGTTCCTTCTCGCGGCGCGGTCTTCAGGCTTCCGAACCGCGCTGGATCGGCGCCAGACGCTCGGCGGGCACCGCCTCCTCGACCTCGGCGGCCGCCGGCAGGTATCCCAGCGATTGCAGGAAGAAGACGATCCCGCGGGCGCTCTCCTGCGGCGCCTCGCGCGCCGTCTCGACCACCAGCTCGGGCTGCAGCGGCGGCTCGTACGGGTCGGAGACGCCCGTGAAGTGCGCGATCTCGCCCGCCAGCGCCTTCTTGTACAGACCCTTCACATCGCGCCGGATGCATTCTTCCACCGGGCAGTTGACGTGGATCTCGGCGAACCGGGCGATCTCAGCGCGGGCCGCGTCGCGGGCGCTGCGGTAGGGCGAAATCGCCGCGACGATCACGACCGCCCCTGCCTCGGTGAGAAGACGCGCGACATAGGCGATGCGCCGCACGTTCTCGTCGCGGTCCTCCTTCGAGAACCCCAGCCCCTTGTTCAGCCGCTCGCGCACTTCGTCGCCGTCCAGGACGATCACTCGTTGCCCCATTCCCTGGAGCACGAGCGCCAGCCGCCGGGCGATGGTGCTCTTGCCTGCGCTCGGCAGACCGGTCAGCCAGATCGTCAATCCGTCCCGTTCCACAGACCTCTTCATTCACCAGCCTCCAGGCAACAGACCTGTTGCGATGTGATGCCCGTACTTATACCGCAGCTTTGGCCAAAGTCAACGGTTTCAATCACTTTCTGGGGGTGATCGGGGCCGGCTTGCCGCCCGCGGCATGCCATTTTCGTCGCCGTTTCGCTCCGCGCGTCAACCGGCCGGCGACGCGGACCGGATCAGAGGCGATCCGCCGGGGGGCAACGTACCGATCACACGATTGAATTCCGAGCGGAGCCGGCCGGTCCTGTCTTATGATTCCCGCCATTCAAACGACCGGCGACTCGTCCGCCCCGCCGGCCAGGGAGGTGCTGCGATGCCTTTCGGTAGCCTGTGGCTCCAGGTGATCGTCTCCGCCATCGTCGTGTTCGTCGCCAGCTCGGTCCTCCACATGGCGCTCAAGTACCACAAGGCCGACCACAAGCGGCTGGCGAGCGAGGACGCGGTGCGCGACGCTCTCGGCCGGGCGAACCTCGCCCCCGGTGTCTACTTCACGCCCTACTGCGCCGAGATGAAGGAGATGAACGACCCGGCGATCAAGCAGAAGTTCGAGAAGGGGCCGGTCGCCATGCTCACGGTCTACCCGAAAGGGGCGCCGATGATGGGGAAGCATCTGGCGCTCTGGTTCGGCTTCTGCGTCCTGACCAGCTTCGTCGCCGCCTTCGTCGCCCGCCACACGCTCCACCCCGGCGACGACGGCATGCTCGTGATGCGGATCACCGGCACCGTCGCCTTCGCAGGCTACGCCCTGTCGAGCGTCTCCGATTCGATCTGGAAGGGGCAGCCCTGGGCCAACACCGCCCGCGCCGTCGCCGACGGCGTCGTGTACGCCGTCCTGACCGGTCTCGTCTTCCGCCTGATGTGGCCGGCCGCGTAACTCTCGGGTCGCCGCCGCGGCATCGCGATCAGCAGGGCGTGGACGTGCAGTGCCCGCCGCTCTTCGAGCAGTTGTAGCTCAGAGAGGTCGCGAGGCAAGGGGCCGGCTTGCTTCCCTTCGGCTTGTCGCAGATCTGCATGCTGCATCCGGGCGCGGCGAGCGCCGCGCTCGGACCGAATGTCGCAAGAGCCGATCCGTACGGCGTGCGACCGCGCGTCAGGAGACCGACCGCGGGGGAAAGCGCCGCGAGCATCAGCACAACGACGACGATTTTCGCCAGAGAGTGCTTGAATGGGAACATGTTTATCTCCTCCATGAAGGCTTCTTCTCTACCACGAATTCCGCATCGACGCAACCGGAAGGCCTGTAGCACAACTCGCGACGGCAGAGGGTTCGCCGGCTTCTCGGTTTGCTGACTGAACCCCGCGACCGCTGCGCTTCGGATTCCGCGCCGTCTCGACTTGGCGGGAACTCTCAACGGCACTTCGTGTTGACCATATGGCCACTCGGATACGACGTTCGGAAAGCAGACAGGTGACATCCGGGAATTGTCGATAATTCGCTAGCCATGCAATTGTGGAATGCCATAGCTCGCCAATTCGGAGGCAATTTCCTTGGAAGCCTTCTTATCGCCAACTCGAATTTCAAACCACCCATCGTGGCTCGTTCTGAGAAGCCATTTTCCTGAAAGGTCAAACACCAGGCATCCCAACAGAAAAGGAGTACCATCGATAGGATACTGATCAATGCATCGTCTTCCTTGGTCTCGAACACGTGAACAGGCGCTTCAATCAAGAAACGCTTCTCGCCAGTGGAACGCCTGTATCCATAAAACAGGTCGAGGAGTTCCCCTGTTGGCGCAACACTCCATCCCGTCACGTACAGACATACCGGCGAATCTCTGAGTATCCAGTAGGCAAACAACCGCGCAAGCGCAATCTGCTTCGCTGACTTAACTGGAGCCGCGTATGCGCCTCCTACAAGCTCCAGCCGACTGGAGAGTTGCGCGATGAACGTCTCTGGCGTTTCGCCTCCTAACAAATCCCGGGCAGCCTCTTTGGTGGATACCTTCATTCGCCCACTCAGCCTTTCCGCGTAGCTTCATACTACAGACGCGGCATCTTTACGCGCAATCTGACGGCGGATGAGTTACTGGTGCCGGTGCATAACAATCTCGGCGTCATCGTGGTCGACTGCTCCGGCTCGATGAGCGGCGAACTCCGTCGCGCTCGGTGTGACCCGCGAGTTCGTCTACCGTCTTATTTGGGACAAGAAATCGAAGAGCGTGAGGTGGGAGGGCCCGATCGCGGTCCCCGTCAGCTCCGTCAGCGTCTACAACAGTCGCACCTCGAGGCGACCTAGTCAGCGAAAGTCGTAGTCATCGTCCCGTCGTCCTAAGAAGCGCTTAGCGGGTGCGGACGGCAGCGGACCCGAAAGCGCCTCCGATCCCGGTGGCAACGATGCTTCCACGGTTGAGGTAAACTGAACGCGATGCGCTTCGAAAGCGAGATGATCGCCCCGATCCGGAAGCGCCTGTCCGAACACTGGAAGGACGGCTTGGTGCTGGAGGAGTTCGGCGTCGGCTACGGGGTGGCCGATGTCGTCGCGGTGCGCCCGAGCCGGCCCGGCATCGACCGGCGCCGCCGCCTGGGACAGATCACCGCCCTGCCGCGGCGCGCCGAAGTCCAGGTCCTTCGCGCCCTAAAGCAGCACGACACTGCAACGTTCGAGGACCTGCTCGCCTTCACCGGGATCTCGGCGAAGCGCCTGCGCTACGAGACGCTTCGATTCCTGCTCCACGAGAACTACGTCGAAGAGGTGCGGCGCGGTCTCTACCGGCGCCGTGGCCGGCAGCACCCGGTCGCCCGTGAGATCTGGGCCGTCGAAGCGAAGATGAAGAACTGGTTCGAGGGACTGTGCCAAGCCCGGCGCTACCAGCACTTCGCCCACCGCGTCTACTTGGCGATCGCCCTCCGCCACCTCGAGCGCGTGGATGACGTCGTCCTCCGTGAGCACAACGTCGGCCTCATCGCCGTCTCGCGCGGCGGCGCCGACATCGTCTTCCACCCGCGACGCCGGGAACCGCACAACGAGGAGCTCTTCCTAGTCTCCAACGAGCGCATCTGGGAGCACATCCACCCGGCCTGAGCCGACGCCCTCACCGACGCTTCGCCACCTCGGGGAAGACCTCCAGCCAGGTCTTGAAGTGATGGCTCGGCGGCATGTCGATCCCCAGCTTGCGCCGGATGTCGCCGCCCAGCTGCAGCGCCCGCTCGGTCCTCTTCAGGAACGCCGGTAGCCGCTCGGCCTCCGCGAGCGCGTTGATCGCCTCCATCTCACGCACGCGGTGATAGAGGAAGTGCTCCTTGGCGAACTTGCCCAGGCTGTTGTCGCTGCGACCGCCACAATGTGGGCATCCGCAGACCAGGCCCTTGTACTCGCCGGAGCGGAAGATGTCCATCACCGTCTCCAACTGCAGGTTCGCGAGCAGATCCGGCACGTAGTATCGAACCTGCATCGTATAGCCGGTAGGGCGATCCTCCAGGAGCGACTTCTCCGAGAAGAAGCTCAACGACGCGACCCCCGTCTCGAAGGCGTCGATGCCGAGCGACACCACCCCGAGGCCCATGTTCCCCACCCGGCCGGCGATCAAAGGCTTCCCCAGGGCTTTGAAGTCCATGAGCACCGATAGGTAGCTGTAGAGCTGCCCCGGCACGCTCGTCTGCTCCTGGATCAGGTCCACGTAGAACAAGTACCCGTCTGCCGGATGCTTCGAGTACCGGTTCACCAGGGCCTTGCGGTTTTCCTCGTCGGTCAGGTCTTCGATGTTCGTGCAGATCGCCCCGAACAGCTTCTCCGTCCGCCCCTTCGACGTGAGGTACTCCCGGGACTCCGACAAGAGCTTCAGGTCGATCTCGATCCAGTCCGACGTAAGCGTCTTGCTGAAGTGGAACGGCGCCACCAGGTACGTGCAGCCGTGGCCGATCTGCCAGTTCAACACCTCCCGGACGTAGCGCCGGATGTCGGGGATCGAACGCAACTGCGCCGGCGTCAGCCGGTTCATCTTGTCGAACACATACGGCAGGTTCTTCAGCCCCAGCGTCTCGCTGAATTTCGAGTACGCCAGCCGGTTCGTGCTCGGATCGAACAGGTAGGGCACGCCAGCGGCTTTGAGCATGCCTAGATGTCCGCGGTACTTCGGCAGGAAGTTTGCCGGGAACACCACACCATCGATCGGTCGGTCCTTGAGGAAGCGCTCGATGACTCCTTTCTCGTTGTGCAGCAGGCGGATGAAGCACATCCGGCGCCCGAGGGTCCAAGCTGCCGGCATCGGCGCCGGCATCTCGTCGACTCGGAAGAAGGGCGTCCGTTCCAGCAGCTCGGCCACCTCCTGGGCGTTCGACGGTCGCAGGTACGGCTCCTTCTCGAGAAGGCGCAGCACGAGGTTCTCGAGACGGTTCGAGATCTCTCCGTTGAAGTGGGTCGGGTGCGTCGGCGGCTCCTGCGTGACCCGGTGCATCAACTGCATCGGGTTGTCCCCCGTGAACGGGTACTTCCCGGTCAGCAGATGGAATAGCAGCACGCCGAACGAGTAGAGATCGCTCCGATGGTCGATCTGCCGCCCGGTCATCTCCTCCGGTGACATGTACAGAGGCGTCCCGACGGCTGCGCCCGTCATCGTGATGGTCGTGTAGTCGAGCATCTTCACCAGCCCGAAGTCCAGGATCTTCACCGTCCCGTCCTTGGCGACGAAGATGTTGCTCGGCTTCAGGTCGCGGTGCACGATGTCGTGTTTGTGGATATCGGCCAACCCCACCAGCACCTGGGACAGCACCGTCCGGATCTCCACCTCCGAGAGCGGCAGGCTTTTCCCCCGCAGCTGCTTTTGAAGATCCGTTCCGTCGACGAAGTCCATGACGATGTAGTAGGTGTCGGCACCGTCGTCGTCGAAGACGCCGTGGTCGTGATAGGCGACCACGTGCGGGCTGTTGATCTTCTGCAGGGCGCGACACTCCCTTTTGAAGCGCTTCAGATCCACCTCGTCGCGGATCGCTTCGGGCTTGAGGACCTTGAGAGCGTATACCTTCCCGCCCTTCCGGGCCCGCCAGGTCTTGCCGAACGCCCCGGATCCGATCGACGAGATCAGTTCATAACCTTTGATTTTGGTCGGCATGCTTACCCCTATTTGCGGCGACATGGCAGCCGCCGATGCCGATCGGCTCTCGTGGACGGGGATGCTACCACGCGAGAGAGGCGCGGCGCACCGCGCCCCGCCTCGGCGCCGAGCCCCCGGCGGCCCGCCGGGGGGCGTACCGGAGCGCAGTGCAGGCCGGCGCAAGGGGAGCAGTGCAACACGCCCTCCCGCGACCCGGCTGCAACGGACGTGACGGACGCACGGATCAAGTTGTCGCGGAGATCAGGTCAGCAAACTGAAGTGCGGCCGGCGCGGCCGTTGCCCCGGGGTCCGCGTCTCGCCCAAGCGCCACTTATGCCGCGTGGACCGGAGCGCTCCGCGCAGAGGGCCACGTCGGCATAAGTGCCGCTTGGCGACGCGCGGACAGCAGCGCACCTATATGTCGACGTCAGCCGACCCTCTTTGTGCGAAGATTCGACGCCTGTCGTCTCGATACCGAACATCTATCAAGAGTCTCTTCGAGTTTGCGTTTGAGAGACTTTTGGTGAAAGGGGATGTGGTGATGGACCTGAACCTGGATTTCCGCAAGCCCCTTCGCGACAGAACGTCGGTCTCCTGCCTTCGCGTTTCGCACCAACTCTTTAAGAAGCCGGGCGAGGATGTTCGAAGCGTCGTACAGGTCCTCAAAGTCAACCGGTAGATTCCCGAGTTCCTGGCTAGTGAGTCCAACGTTGGCCAATGCAGACCGAAACGCCTTCGCGGAAAGTCTCCTCATTTGAGTCCGATCTCTGCGGGCTTGATGCCCACCTTCCCAGCTATTGTCTTGATCTTCTGGATGACTTTGTCCTTCAATTTGCCGGTAAGCTTCTGGGCCTTTTTCAAGGCATCCTTTAGTGCAGTCTTGATTTCATTCTTATGGTGATTGAAATCGGGATCCTTCCCGGGTCCTCCCGCGGTTGCTATCTTGTCGACGTGGGCCAAAGCGTTCCCGAGCAATCCGTTGACCTGATTGAGGGTTTTCCCAGTGTTGTCGGCCATACCGAGCGAAGTCCCGGTTGCAAGTCCTATAACCGCCGCCATCGCATTGGTCGCGAAGTCGCTTACACCTGGGATTTGATTGATCGCTGTTCCAGCCACGTAGCCGATACCAAAAGCGCCAACCACTGCTCCTCCTGCAGCAGCACCAGCCACCGCACCCGCTCCTCCGCCCTCGGCAGCCCCCGCGATGGCGCCCCCAAGTACTGCTGACGCTGCTTCCTTGCCGTCTGGATCTGTGTACTTAATTGGGTTGTTGAGAGCGTAAGCGTAATTGTTCCAATTCTGAGGGTTCGAAATCTTTTCCTGGAATTCCTCACGCTCCTCCTCGTCACCGTCCTGAAGGTCCATGAAACTGGTCGGATCCGGGTTCACGAACCTGCCGAGGGAGGCGGAGTAGTATCTAGCCAACATGTAGTCCAGTCCGTCGGGATTGTCTGTAGACGAACTCTCGGGATCGCGTTCGTGGCCCGTGAACTTGTGGTTGTTCGAGGAGACGCGCGTGGGGATGGGCTTCTCATCCCCGAATGGCATGTAGTGATGCGTGCTGACGACGTTGCCGGAGTTGTCGGTGATCGCCCTGGGGCTGCCGAGGTGATCGGTATGCAGGAAGAGCCAACGGGGCGAGGCGGACGGACTCATGGCGCCACCCACGCCGCCGCCGCTTCCTATCATCGCGCCGATTATTCTGTAGGGGGCTGCGGCGAGTGTTTCCGTGGTGCCGTGCGAATTTGAGCCTTCGGCAACCAATGACTCCCTAGCGCGTGACCCCTGGGACGAGGTGACGGCCCCGAGCGATCGGTCTTCAAGCGGGGTCGTCGGCGCGCGTCCTTCAGACGGAGCCATCAGCTCCGAAACCTCGTCGTCGCAGGCCATGTCTCCCAGGTTGTCGTGGTCGTAACGCTCGCCATACGAGCCGGTGCAGCTGATGCCTGAGCAGCTGCACGTGCTCGTGCAGTAGTTCGGCCAGCCTGCGTTCTCGACCGAGAATGCTGATTCCTCGGTGCCGCGTACCGCAGTGACGACATAGTAATAAATCTTCGCCAGTTGATTCGTAGGTGAATCTGCCTGAAGAGGAAATTGTACGCCCAAGTCAACGATTTTGCACGTTCCTGCGGGGCCAGTCGAGCACACGTCGTTGTGCACATTGTTGAGCTGCGGGGCGGCACCGGTAGCCCCGGGCAGGATGTAACACCTCCGCGAACCGCCGAGGCAGTCGGTGAGAGTCGTGTCGGGGCTCTGACTGCCCAACGTAGCAATCAGGCTATAGGGGCCGCCGCTGGCGGTGCTGCGATAGATCTTGTATCCCGTCACGTTCTCCTGAGATGGATTGGGGCACCACCTGAGGTTGACGCCGGGTGCGCCAACCCAGTTGCTCCCGCTCAAGATCATCGGGGCCCACGCCTTCAAATGGCGTGGAGGCGAGAGCGGCAGGGTGGCATGCTTCAACACCATTCCGGTGACGGTGGCGGAGAAGTCCGTTTCATCCGTCGAGGAACTTGGAGATCCGATCGACTTGACCTTGTAGTAATAGTCCACACCCGGCGTCACGTTGTTGTCCATGAAGAACCGCTTGTTTCCGGATCCGCTGGCACTTGTCGTGAGAGAGGTCGAGTAGGCGGTCGAGTCCACGCAGATGGGGGTGTTGGGTGGATTGGTCGCAGGGTCAACGCTTTTGACGATGGCGCAGAAAGGGCCATCGGGGCTGTTGCTCCTGTAGAGGCGGAAACCCTGAATACCGGTCCACGTCCCGGATTTCCACTGCAACTTGATGCCGTCGAAACTTCGCGGGTCCGCCGATGTTCCCCCGAGTCCGCTGCCATCTATGTTTGCGTCGTTCACGGTCCAGACGACTGTTTTCAGACCCATCGGCTTGGCGGGATACGAGACAGCCAACTGCAGGGGAGTGGAGAGCGGTGAAGCCGAAGAGATGCGGCCCTCATAGTCGAAGACGGCCACCTGGAATTGATAGCGCATGCTGGCGCCGCCTTGGGTGATCGGTCCGACGGTTTCACTGCCGCGCACATCTCTTGGAAGATCGCTGAAGTCGAAGGACGTCTGGGTGGGGCCCAGCGTGATGAACGGACGCGCAGGCTGGCTGCTCGCGAATCCATAAGGGGCCAATCTCGTCGTCCCGTTCGTCTCGGTGACGTAGAGGTAGTAGCCCGCGATGTGGCTCTTGTCTGCAGGTACTTGCGAAGACCAGTCCACGTGGAGGCTCCCCGGGATCGGCTGATTGTTCGAATCCAGTGGTTGAGAAACACTGGGTGCTCCGATGGATGGCGGTTCTGATGTCGAGCACGCCGGCGCGCTCGCGCTGGTCGGATCGATCACAGACGGCGTGCAGCGGGTCGATGCGCTGGCCGGATCGGGGCTGAGCTTCGTCGGATCGAAATTGGCGGTGGGTTGCGAAACAACGGTCTGCCAGTTCCCGCTGGCGTAGACCTTGTACACCGACGAGACCATCTCGCAGTTGTTGAAATGCGGGTCCGGGGGGATCCAGTAAATGAACGAAGTCCCGGCGTCTTGGAGAAGATAAGGATCCGTCGGGGTGGAAAGATCGCGGTTGCAGACCTCCGTTGCCGGACAATCCGAGTTCTGGACGCAGCGCTGGCCCGTGGTCACGCTGCAGGTTCCCATCTGGACGCAGGAGTCCCAGAAGGGACACTGAGACGACCCGGAGCTCGCGGCATTGCAACTTGCCAGAGTCATTTCGCAGAGAGTGCTGCCGGATGTCGAGCCGATCATTTCCTCGACAAGATGGCTCCTGTCGCCCAGGTTGCTCAGGTTCAACCTTTCGCGCCGAACGTGATAGCCCTGCAAGTAGCTCAGGTCTCCATTGGAATTCGTCGCGTCCAGTGGATGATAGGGCTTCCCCTGCGGCGGGTCCCACTTCATGACGAGCAGCGGTCCTGCCCCTGAACCTGGAAGAGTACATTCCCGATAGTTAAGGGGAGGAGAGGTTGGGATCGCCAATGCGGACTCCGAGAGCCCCGATTCATTGCCGACGCTGTTTCGAGAAACCACCGCGTAATCCCAGGCGAGATTATTGGTGACAGACAGGTCGGTGAACTGAAGAGGGTTGGCGTTCACCGCCACGGAACCGACCTGTTGATAGGCTCCACAGGACGGCTCCGCGTTCAGCTTCCGGTAAATCACGAAGCTTTGAATCTGCGACACGTCTGTGGGGGTCTGAAAGCGGACCAGGACCTGTCCGTTTCCTGCCGTCAGTCTGAGTTTTCCCGGGGGCACAGGAAGCGAAGTCGATCGCTCGGACACCCCTACCTTCTGCGACGGCGCCGAGTCGTTCACCCCGCCATCCTCGGCGGTCAGCCAGTAATAGTAGGTGGTCGACGAGCTCAGGCCGCTATCGGCATAAGTGGTCGTCGGAGCCAGGACAGGCTTCGGGCCCGCGGGGCTGAAATCCGGATACCGATACAGCCAGTACTTGATCACTCCGTCGGTGGTCGCGTTCGCGCCCCAGGTCACCGTGGCCGAGCCGACGCTGCACGCGCCCGTGACAGTCACATTGCGAGGAGGTGCCGGCGGCGCAAAGTCTTTTGGCATCGCCGTGAACGGCGTGGAGGTCGAGTGGCCACAGACATTGCCGCACAGGTAATCACAGTCCGGGCAGGTACAGTTGGCCGTTGTTGTGCATGTGACACCGGTGGGGCCACATGTCTTGCCGCCGTTCACAATATCTACGGATTCGTTGCCGGCATTGTCGACGGCACGGACCCAGTAGGTGTATGTCACACCATTCGTCAGGCCGCTGTCCACGTATTTTGTGCCGGAAACGACAGGGAGCTGGGTGATCTTCGTGATGGGACCCGAGCCAGCCGTCTGGCGATAGATGTTGTAGCCCAGGACGTCGTCGGTGACGCTTCCCATCCAGGAGAGGCTGACCCTCCCGTCGCCCGCCGTTCCGTTCAAGCACGTGGCAGGGTGCGGGGCCGTGATATCGCCCGCCTGAAGCCAGGCCAGGTCGGATCCATAACTCTGGCCGATCGACGACACCGCCGTCACTTGATACTGAACGTAGGAATCGGTTGTCACTGACAGGTCGGTGTAGCAGATGTAGTTCGGATCCGCGCACGCCGTACCGCTGCTCCCGATCAGCTGCATGCTGCCGGTGTTGCCCCTGTACACGTTGTACGACGTCACGTTGTCCTCGGCCGGGCTCTTCCGCCACTTCAACATCACGTTGCTGTACGAGCCGTTGCGAAGGGTCGTGAGCGAAAGACCGCCCGGCGGGTTCGGAAGCCGGTTCTCCCGGAGGGCCACTTCGCGGCCCGCAAGGTAGACGTGATGCTGGCTCCATTCGGGGACGTAGGTCCCGGAAGTCGTTCGGCGGAACTCCGAGAGGACCTGCCCATCGGGGCCGCGCAGGAAGAAAGTCACAAGATCGTGCAGGCGGTCTCTCTTGATCACCCGGTTCCCGTCGCTGCCGTACTCATAGAGCGCCAGCTCGGTCACCGGGGAGGTTGGGTCGCTCGCAACCGAGTAGCGCCCGACCGAAGTCAATCGGTTTCTGGAGTCATAGAGGTAGCGACGCTCCCAGTCCTTCAACACATTGCCGTTCGCGTCATAGACGAAGTTCATCGGTCCTGAACCGGGTATCTGCTGGCTCAGGACGCGATTGCGATTGGTCCCATCGGGAGCCGTCACACTGAGTACGTCGTCCCATTGCAGGAAACTCGAGCACGCCCCGGTGCCCACCTGGTCGACCTTGCCGAACATGTTGCCGAACGCGTCGTAGGCAAAGCACTGGACGTAGTTGACGGCCGGCGAGCCGGTGGTTTCGTGAACCTCTTTGAGGCGGTTGGCCGTGTCGTATCTGTAGGTGTTGACGCCGATGGCAGAGATGTTGCCCGCGCCGTCGTAAGCGTACTGGCCGCTCGAGTAGTAGGGACTCCCGACGAACGCGCTACCCGACCATTTTCCGATGTTGATCGAAGAGGGACGGTTCTGCGAATCGAAGGAGATCTGTGATTGCGCATTGCCTGCGCCGTCGCCTTGCGTGGTCAGTGTCGCAATCGCGCCCGAGGGAGCGTAGGTCACCCAGGCCAGGGGCACCCCGGCGGAATCCTTGGCCTTCGTGGGGATGCCATTCGAAAGCTCATACGATACGGTGAGGTCGCCTCCCAGTCCGGCGGCGCCGGGAGGATAGACGATTGAGCTCACGTTCCCGTACGGGTCGTACGCGAACGTCGATTGCTGGGTCGGGTTCGCCGGCCAACCGGCCAGGCCGTACGTGAGAGCGGAGAGTCTACCGTTGAGACCTGCATACGAATAGGCCAGGTTCACCGTGAGCGTGTGGTCGTCCTGATACGAGTTGGATGATGAGAGCTTGCCTTTCGAGGTGGCGACAGCGTCGTACTGGTTGTCGGCGATCACCGTGCCGCCGGGCCAGCGGTTCACCTGCAGCAGCCGACCGGCCTTGTCGTAGCTCGACTGTAGGGTCACGTTCGAGGCATCTGTCACGGAGAGGACGTTGCCGAGGGAGTCGTAATCCGTGTAGACCTCGGGACCATTCTCCGGATTCGTAGCGGTATACAGGTGGTTCAGACCATCATATTCAAAGAACCTCGATTGCTTCTTCTGTGTCATCTGATCGACGAGGTCGACCTGAATCAGGTTATCCCTGAGGTCGTACGCGTAGCTCGCGTCGGCCCCGTCGGTTGCCTTGCAGAAGTGATTCGCCCCGCAATCCGCGTCCTTCGTGCAAATCGCTCCCCACATGTCACAGCGTCTCTCCGACGGGGCGTCGACCATTAGAAGGCGGTTCCAGCCGTCTCGGAAGTAACTGGTCGTGACATTGCCCGCCCCGCCTGTGGAGCCGACGCCCATGACGTTCTGAACGGTCACGGTCGAATCCAGGCCCTTGTAGCTCGTGGTCGTGACACTGCCGTCGGCGGTCGTCACCTTCTGAATGCGTCCGAAGGGATCGCCTCCGAAATCGTACTGCGTGCCAGGGATGAACTGCGGATTCTGTGGCAGGTTCGGATCGCAGGGCTTGTAGCCGCTGATCGCCGCTGCCAGCCATTCCGATTTGAACGTCGTTCGGTTGTCGATGTCGTAACAGGTCGCCCGATACGGGTTGCCGTTGGTTGGATCCGCGGGTCTTTTCTCTTCGCGAATGACTCGACCCAACCCGTCGTATAGATACCGACTGAACTGATAATCCGTCCCGCCGCCTCGCGTGACCGTCGTTTCCTTGAGGGAGGGGTAGTCGACGGCGGTCGCGAGCTCTCCATTTGGAGGAGTGATGTCGGTCAGACGGCCCATCCTGTCGTAATTGTAGGTCGTCTCGAACGCGCCGGTCGTGTCCTTTGTGGAGAAGATGGCGCCCGTGTTGCCATCCCGCTTGCGGTCGATCGCGTTCCATCCGATCGAGGTCTCCGCGGCGCAATCTGTCAAAAACGTCTTCGTCTTCAGATATCCCTGATTCCAGGTGTACCCGATGCAGTATTCCGAGACCTCGGACCCAGGCTGCCCCACCCATCGGCTGAGAGTCTTCTTATGGATGCTCCCGTCTGCTGTGTTGTAGGTGTAGGTCGTCTTGATATCTCCCGCGGCCATGGTGCTCACGCTCTTCGGCGTCTGCACCGATCCCGGCAGTGTCTTGCGAGCAATGCTCACGTTGAGCCTTGCGTCCGAGGATCGGTAGTCGTTGTCCGTTCGCTCGAGCACGCGATAGCCGTCATGCACCTCACGGTAATCGAGCAGGCCGGAGATGTAGGTGGAGATCTGATTGGATTCCAGATACTGAGTATGAGTGATCCGCGTCCCCTGGATCTGGAAGCCGGTTTCAGAGTCGGTCCGCCAGTGCCCAAAATTGTCCCAGTCGCTGTGGGCCACCACCGTCTGCGCGCCCGCATCGTCGTGAAACACGGTCGTCTTGCTGCTCATCCGCGAATTGGTTTTTGTGTGTCGCATGAGGCCCGTGACCGGCGACTGCGCCATGTCCGCGTCGTACTCGAGGTTCTCGGAACGCACGAGCAGCCGTTGCGCCCCGGTGCCCTTGTAGTATTCGATCTTGTAGTTCAGTCCATCGTCCCATTCAGGCGCGATGCCATCCTCGGGGTCTGCACCAGAATGCGGATCCGAAGAGATCGGAGGCACGGATCCCCTGTAGTAATAGACAGTATCGTTTCCGAACGGATCGGTGACCTTCACATTGGGTGGATTCGAATACCCGGGCGAGGATGACCGGTCATAGCTCCACTGGTACGTGCCGGTATTCGGCGCCACGACCGTCTTGGTTGCTACCTGCCGACTCGCGCTGGTGATGTCCGGCGCTGCCGTGAATCCAGAGTTTTTTCCTGTCACCCCTCCCACACCCTTGCCGGCCGAAAAGAACATGGAGGTGTAGGCGTAATACGAATACATGTACTTGAAGACGACCTCAGTTCCCTCCCAGTCGTAGCACGTCTTGCCTGTCGTCGGCTGCACCAGCGGCAGCGTTCGACAATTAAGTTCACCTCGGTTGTAGGCATCGGTCGGAGGACCGACATAGCCAAAATAAATGCTGTAGGTGTCGCTGACCGAAGGCGCGCCGCGATGTGGATACTGAGGGTAATCCAACCGCAGGAGCTCGAGAACTGGCCCGTCGGACGCCGGACTGCCCGGGAACGCGATATGAGTCCGCGAGATTGGTGTGAACGCATACTTGAGAGCGTAGATTGCCTTGGTGGCGTCCTTGTCTGCCTGTGTCGTGGGGACGGCCTCATTGCCCCAGAAAGCGGGGACATCTATCTGGTACGTAGCGATGGCGTGCCGATTGTAAATGGGGGGAGTGGTATTGGGATAGGTGTCCGCGGTTGTTGTCGGTGTATCCGTACAGTTGCCAACCGTGTCGTACTTGCAGTTATGGAAGATGATCTCGCGACCGCGCCCGTCGGTGACTTTCTTGATCAGGTGTTCGAAGCCCGGTCGGGTCGTGTCGTACTGGATCGTGACGCTCATCGGGTATCCGCCGCTCTGGTCGGTCACGCTGCGGTCCTCGATCCGGGTCACGTACCAGCCTCCGAAGCTCAAGTTATCGTCGCGATACTGGTTGTTTCCGCTTGGAGCATAGGCAACATGCTGACCCATGGTGTAGGTCAGACCGTCCGGGGTGCTGACGGAGAAGCAATTCGGGTCTTCCGTGGGTAGACATCCATGTGATGCGGGGGCATTGAGCATCGCGTAAGAGAGATCCGACGCAATGAGCGGATAAAACTGAGAATTAGGAGTCGCGCTCTGATCCTCCTTGAACCACACATCGTGCTGATTGCCATCCGGGGTCACCCACTTCCAGGTGTGCGCCCAGCACTGGTAGCCGTCGGAGCAGACACGCCAGTGGACGTCCTGGATCAGTCTTCCAAAGTTCAGGGTGAACCCGATCCCGGTCGGGCCCTCGTTGTAGGGTTTGACAGAGCTCACGTCGCTGTTCACGTAGTCGCTGTAGTCCCAGACCTTCGAGTTGTACTGAAGCGCCAGCTGATACCCGAGACGATCGTTCACCTCGAACCTCGGGCCGATCGGTATCGTCAGATGCAATCCCCCATTGAGGATGTCGATGTCTTCTCCGAAGTGGCCGCTCTCGAAGACATGGTTCGATTGGAAACCCACCGTCTCGTTCTCGTTCTGGGCCCAGATGAAACAGGTGGAGAGCGTCAGACAGCTAAAAATCAGGACTGCCCGTACCGCGGAGCGTGCGTTCAGCGTGCTCATGAGGGTAGGCCTCTCAAAAAGCCTGATTGAGGTTGCGTCACCTGCCTGGTTGTCGGGTGGGGCCGGCGAGGGGCCCAACTTCCACTCCACGGGATCCGGGTCAAGGGGAAACGTCGATGGTCGCAGGACGATGGTGTTCGATGGTCGGCGTCCGAGGTGTGAGGCTCGTGGAGACCTCGAGCCTGCAGGATCCTCTCCTCGATGATGGTACTTAGCCGATCCGCCGCCGCTGGGATGTCAAGGAGATGGCTGAGCGCACACCGCTCCCGTTCGGCCTTGCGCCGCTCCAACCCAAGGGATGCACGCTGACCTATGGTCGTCACCCGATACGCCGAAGCGCTGCAGAATCGCGTTCGCCTCGTTGACGGCTTTGAGGAGAACCTTGCTGCATACGTGCGCTTGCTGCAGGGTTAGTTTGCATGACCGCCACTACAAAAACATCCGTGGAAATCGCCCTACTACGTACGTACCTCTCGATCCGCAGGCGGACCACGTTCAGGGCGCTGCCGTTCCCGTCGCAGGTCGAGGATAATCAGCAGAATGAGTGGAATACCGGCCCATCTCTCCCGCAGTCTGCTCCTGGCGCTCGCGCTCGGTCCCGCCACGACCAAAGCGACGGCTCTAGCGCCGGGCGGGGACGCCTATCTCCAACGTGCGCTCACTGTGATCGAAAACGATCGCTCGGGTCTGTGTCCAGCGACGTCGGGACAAGCGGAGTTCGAAGCAGCCATCGCCAGGCTGGCGGATGAGATCCGCGCCGGGCCGGCGTCTGATCCATCGGGACCCGCCCTCCTGGGCGCCCTCAACCGGATCATCTTCGGCCGGCTGGGCATACGTGCCTCTGCCGATCTGAAGGATCCCTGCAACCTCCTGCCCTCCCGCGTCCTCGAGCGCAAGCAAGGCTACTGCGTCGGGATCGCCGCTCTCTGCCTGCTCCTCGCCGAGAAGTTGAATCTGCCGGTGCACGCCGTCGCCACGCCGTCGCACGTCTTCCTGCGCTATGACGATGGCAGCACCCGCATCAATATCGAGACGCTGCAAGGGGGTGCCAACGTTCCGGACGAGCAGTACATCCGGGAGCAGCGGATTCCCGAGACGTCGATCCGGCGCGGCATCTTCATGCGCGATCTGACGGCGGATGAGTTCCTCGCCCAGGTGCACAACAATCTCGGCGTCGTCTACTCGGAGAGGAAGAACTACGAGGCGGCCGCGGGACAGTACGAGGCGGCGCTCTCCCTGGATCCGCGCCTGCCGGCGGCCTGCTACAACTTCGGGAATGACCTGCTACGGCAAGGCGCGTACCGACGAGCCGCGCGCCGCTTCTCCAGGTCGCTGAATCTCTTTCCCACCGACGTCTGGGCGCTCAACAACCGGGGGCTCGCCTATATGAAGATGGGCAAGCAGGAGAAGGCGCGGCGGGACTTCGAGGAGGCGCTGAAGATCGACCCGGCGTTCGAGCAGGCGAGGAAGAACCTGCAGTCCATCCATTAAGTTCGGTGCGCCGCGGTGGCGATCTCGGGCGGCCTCCGAGGCCTGCCTGAGCGGCCGGGCGCGTAACGTCCAACTCGCGGCAGAGGCTTCGCTCTCAGCAAGCCGTGGACGTACAGCGTCGGCTGCTGTCGGAGCAGGCGCGCGTCACGGCGTGATCGCCCAGGGCCGCTCCCACTCGGCCAGCCGGCGACGCTGTCGAATCAGGGGAAAGCACAGCCGTTGAAGCTCGAGAACGATGCGAATCTTCTCCCGGAGTTCCAGCCGCTCCCGTTGCCGGCGCAGGGCTTCCTTGCCGTCACGAAGGGCATTCAGGAGTTCCGGGCTCGCGTGCGGCCGCCTTCCCGGGGCAGAAGCCACGTCTCAGGTCTCCAGACCGAATCGCTTGAGCAGCGCATCGAGCGCGGCGCGATCGAGCGCGCTGGATTCCATCAGCGCCGCCGCGCGCTCCCGTCGCTTCAGCGTCCGGGCATCCGGCTCCAGGTAGAGGGCCACCAGGTATTCCGGCCGCACCACGCGCACGGGAACACCCTCGTACTGGAGCGTGACCGCCCGGTCGGCCCTCATGCCCCGTACAAGTCGGGTCTTCACTCTTCCCCGGGCCGCTGGCCCCGCCGCGTGCGCTCCGGACCGGCGTCTATCGATCGCGGTCCCAGTGCGGTGGCCCAGGTGCTGAACTGCCTTATGTTCCGCCCGACGTCAGGCTCCGTCGTTCCATCGTTGCCTCAAGGGCAGCAGCGCACGAAGGCGTGGCTCGCGAAGATAGAGCCCGAGCCAGATCAACACCCCGAGCGCGATCTGGAGGAGCACGCTCTCCCCCATGCGCAGATGGGTCACGATGGTGCCGCCCACGTACCCGGTGAAGAGGACGGCCCCCAGGACGGACGTCGCGGGCGCGAGATACACCACGACACAAAACAGCTCCAGCACGCCCAACGGCCGCATCAGGGACTCCGGCACGCCCAGGTGGGTCATCCCGGTCACGACCTCCGGGACGGCCATCATCTTCATCCCCGCGCTCATCACGAACGGAAGAGACGTCACGAAGGAGATTCCACGTCCCATCAAGAGAACCTTCCGGTTCCTCTCCATCTCTCCCCCCTGGACAGTTGTCTCGAGTCCTCTCATCCTATTATAAGGATTCGAAGGGCGCGGGCTCGAACGCTTTCGTGAGGCGGCCTGCCGGAGTGACGCACACCTTGAAGACCATGCTAGGGTTCGGCAGAGAACACCGGTGGACCATCGTCACATTCATCGCAGTGCTTGCGCTCACCGCGATGATCGAGACCTGGATGGGACGGTTGCCCCTGGGGCCGGACCACACATTCGCCTGGTGGGACGGAGATATCTGGAGCAGTGAGAACTCGCAGCGCGTGGCCGACGCCTATTCCTTCTCCCACATCGTCCACGGGATACTGTTTTTCGCGCTCCTCCGATTCGTGGCCCGAGGGCAATCGGTGCGTCGCCGCTTCACGATTGCATTGCTGCTCGAAGCCGGCTGGGAGATCCTGGAGAACTCTCCACTCATCATCAACCGCTATCGCGAGGTGACCATCTCGCTGGGATACGTCGGGGACAGCGTGCTGAACTCGTGCAGTGACGTCGTCATGATGGCGCTCGGATTCATCTTTGCCTGGCGGGCACCGGTCCGGGCGAGCGTCGCGGCGGCGCTCCTCATGGAGATCGTCTGTCTCTTGTGGGTTCGCGACAACCTGACGCTGAATGTCATCATGCTCGTCCACCCGATCGATGCGATCAAGGCGTGGCAGTCAGCCGGACACCCATTGCACTGAATCTCCAAAAGTTGATCCGCCGTGAGGACGATCATCCGCGCGGGGACGATCGACCTACCGAGGGATCTTGACTCGCGGTGAGTCTGTCGGCTCGCTCCCGAGGAATCGTGCGAAGAAATCAAGCACCCTGCGACGATAGGCGGTCTCATCGTATTGGCAGAAATCGACATGAGCCGCGCCGGGGATGAGCCAAAGCTCCTTCGGCTCGCGGGCAGTTGCGAACAGGCTCCTGGTATCGTCGACTGTCGTCCTGCGGTCGTTTGTCCCGCCGATCACAAGCACTGGCGCCCGGAGGAGCCCGATCCTTTCAATGGGTGACAGATCCTCCAGCGAGATTCCGAGACGGCTCCTGACCTGTACGGTGAGCAGGGGCGCGAGCCAATCGCCGAACGGTCCCAGCACGATGCTCAGACGATTGGCGGTCGCCCGTCCGATATCCGGATAGACGGCTTCGAGGATCACCGCATCGGCCTCCACGGGCCGTCTGCCGAGTAGACACGCCGCGCCCCCCAGCGAACACCCAATGACCCCGACGCGGTTGCGCGAGAGATGTTGGCGAAGGTATTGGACGGATGCCTCGACTCCCTCGGCCTCCTTGTAGCCGAACGTGATGTGCTCCCCGGGACTCTCGCCGTGACCCTGGAGATCGAACAGGAGAACAGAATAGCCGGCGGCTGACAGGAATCGCGCCCGATTCAGCATGCTCCTGCGATCGGCGCGGATGCCGTGAGCGAGCGCGACACCGGCCGCATCCCTGCGGCCCGGGACAAACCAGCCGCGAATGACCCCTCCGTCCGCGGTGCGGATCTCGACCGCACGCGCATTCAGATCCGCGGGGGGAGGCCCCACCGGATGATTGACCGGAGAGACGAGCAGGGACCCTGCCACCAGCGACGCCGCGCCTGCCAGGGCGGCGACGAGCACGACCCCGATCGCGGCGCGCTTAACTCGAGCCACCACCGGGGTGCGAGAGCGGCTCCATGACGACGCGCGGCGCCGGGTCGGAGGCGCGCCAGAGGTTGCGCATCCAGGTCGCGCAGGCCTCGACGCCGAGGTTGATGTACGGCAGGACGATGAGGGTGAGGACGGTCGAGGACGCCAGGCCGCCGATGACGGTGCGCGCCAGGGGATAGTAGTAGGCGTCGCCGACGCTGGAGCGGCCGAGGGCCAGCGGGATGAGGCCGACGATCGCGGTCAGGGCGGTCATCAGGACGGCGCGCAGACGGTCGCGGCCGGCCTGCAGGATGGCCTCGTCGCGGCCGAGACCGGCGCGCCTTAGCTGATTCATGTGGTCGAGGAGGACGATGCCGTTCTTCACCACGATGCCGATCAGCATCAAGAGTCCGATTTGCGCCATCAGGTTGAACGGCGTGCGCGTCACCGCGAGGAGCCAGGTCGCGCCCGGAAGGGCGAACGGGATCGAGAACAGGATGGCGAACGGCTGCGCCATCGACTCGAACAGCGACGCCATGGCGAGGTAGACGAGGACGAGGGCGAGGACGAAATTGATCCCCATCTGGGAGTTCTCCTCGCCCTGCTCGAGGATCTTGTCGTCCCAGGACCAGGTGTAGCCGGGCGGCAGATCGAAGGCGTTCATCAGCCCCTCGATCTCCTTCTTGGTCTTGTCCCAGTTCTTCCCCTCGTAGGTGGCGTTGACGGCGACACGCACCTTGCGGTTCTCGCGGGCGATCTGATCGGCGCGGCGCACGACCTGGAAGGTGGCGATGTCGCCGAGCAGCACCGGCCGATCCGGCGGCCCGATCTGGATCTTCCGGAGATCCTGCAGGTTCTCGCGGTCGATCTGGCGCAGCTCCAGCCAGGTCTCCACCTCGCGGTCGCCGGTGTTGAAGCGCTGCAGACGCATCCCCCCCAGGGTGAACTGGAAGATCTGCGACATGTCCTCGGCGGTCAGACCGGCGCGCATCGCCTTGTCGCGGTCCATGACCACCTGGATCTCGTTGCGCCCCTTGTTGAGCGACGAGGTGATGTCCTGCACGCCGTCGACCGTCCCCAGCCGCCGCGCCGCCTCGTCGGCCAGCTTGGACAGGACGCCGCTGTCGTTGCCGAAGAACTTGACGGCGAAGTAGGTGCTGTTGCCGCCGACCTCCGCCTCCTCGGCGAAGAAGACGCGCGCCCCGGGGATCTGCGGCAGGCCGGCGCGGATCTGCTTGCGCAGGTCCTTCACCTCCTCGTCCCCGAGATCCTCCCGGTTCATCGTCAACACGGTGCGCGCCTCGTTCTCGCCGTAGACGCTGTAGACCGATTCGATGGAGTACTTCTCCTTGTTGGCCTGGAAATAGGCTTCGACGGCGTCGACGGCGCGCTCGGCGTCCGACTTGTACACGAAATCGGCGAACTCGTACTGCAGGAACAACCGGCGGTTGCTGGTGGCGGCGAACTGCGCGGTGTTCACCCAGCCCGCCATGAACGGCACGATGCCGACCACGAGCCCGGCGATCACCACCACGAGGGCCCACACCCTGTGCCGCAGCGTCCACCCGAGCGCGCGGGCGTAACGCTCCTCCAGCCAGGCGAGGCTCTTGGGCTGGGCCGCCGGACGGCGCTTCAGCCACTGCGCCGACATCAGCGGGATGAGCGTCAACGACGAGAACAGCGAGCAGGCGAGGGAGATCGAGATCGACAGCCCGACCTCCTTGAGCCAGGTGGTCAGCTCGGTGCTGGCGCCGACGACCAGGGGCAGGAAGACGATGATGGTCGTGAGGGTCGAGCAGGTCACCGCCATGGTGACCTCGCGCGCCCCGACCAGCGCCGCCTCGTGCGGGTCGGCGACGGTGCGGCGCTTGCGGTCGATCGACTCCAGGACCACGATGGCGTCGTCCACCAGCATGCCGATGCCGAGCATCAGCCCGCACATCGACAGCACGTTGAGCGTGCGGCCCATGAAGTACATCAGCCCGCAGGCGGCGATCACCGAGAACGGGATGCTGAACGACACGATGAGGGTCGAGTCGAGACGACGCAGGAAGTAGTACAGGACGATGACGGCGAACAGCGCCCCCAGGATGCCGGCGTACCGCAGCGAGTCGATACCGGTGGTGATCTGCTTCGCCTGGTCGTCGAAGGTGAACAGCTTCATCCCCTTCAGCAGCGGGTCCTTGTCGATGTCCTGGGTGATCACCTTCATGACGGCGCGCACCACGTCCACCGTGTTGGCGGTCGACTCCTTGAACACGTCCATGGCGACCGCCTGCACGCCGTCGAGGTGGCGACCGTAGCCGATCGGCGGCTCCTCGTAGCGGATCTCGGCGATGTCCGAGACTTTCAGCCCGCGGTCGTTCACCGCCAGGTTCTGGATCGATTCGAGCGAGTCGAAGGCGCCCAGGGCGCGGGCGGTGTAGCGCAGCCCGTCGTGGCTGACCTGCCCCAGGACCAGGTTCGAGGAGGCCCCCTGCAGCTTCTGCAGGAGACCGCCGATGTCGACCCCGTGCTCCTTCACCCGGTCGAGGATCAGGTCGATGAAGATCTCCCGCGGCGCCACGCCGTTCAGGTTGACGCGCGCCACGCCGGGGACCCGAAGGATGCGGTTCTTCACCCGGGTCTCGAGCAGCTCGTAGTTCTTCGACAGATCGACGCCCTCGGTGGCGATGCGCGACTGGACGACCGGGATGTCGCTGGTGTTGAACGAGAAGATGATCGGGTCGCCGATCCCCTGCGGCAGGGTCGGCCGGACCTGGTCCATCTTCTCGCTGACGAGCATCCGGACGATGTCGAGGTTCTGCCCCCACTTGAACTGCAGCTGGAACTCGGCGCTGTCGGCGGTCGAGGTGGAGCCGAGACGCTTCACCCCCGGGATGGTCGCGAGCGCCTCCTCGACCGGCTTGGTGATCTGCTTCTCCACCTGCGTCGGGTTCGAGTTCGGATAGGGGATCGTGATGCCGATGAACGGGATGTCGACGTTCGGCAGGAACGCCAGGGGCAGGCGGTTCATGGCGATGCCGCCCACCACCATGATGCTCAGCAGGATCATCAGGGTGGTGACGGGCCGCCTTATCGACAGGGCGGGCAGGCTCATGAGGGGGTCACTCCTGATTTTCCAGGGCGCTCCCGAGGACCGGCTGCGGCAGGAAGCCGGGCCCGAACTCCGGTGGCGTGGCCGCGCTCCCGGGCGCCTCGACGGCAGACCCGCCGCCCGCCGGCGCGGTCGCGGGGGCGCCGGCGCGCGCGAAGGCGACCCGGTCGAGGAGCGTGTAGACGACCGGTATGACGACCAGCGTCAGGATGGTGGCGACGCTCAGGCCGCCGATGACGGTGACCGCGAGCGGCGCGCGCAGCTCGGCCCCTTCGCCCAGACCGATCGCCATCGGCAGCAGGCCGAGGATGGTGGTGGCGGTCGTCATCAGGATCGGGCGCATGCGGCGTAAGCCCGCCTCGACCAGGGCGTCCTCCCGCGACATGCCCTCCGCGCGCAGCATGTTGACGGCGTCGATGAGCACGATGGCGTTCTTCACCACGATCCCCGCCAGCATCACCGCCCCGATCATCCCCACGACGTTCACGGAGTGGCCGGTCAAGACCAGCGCGAGCACGGCGCCGATGATCCCGAGCGGAACGGTGAACATGACGACGAACGGGTGCAGGAGCGACTCGAACTCGCAGGCCATCACCAGGTAGACGAGGAAGATCGCCAGAAACATCGCCAGCTTCAGCGACCGGAAGGAGCGCTCCATCTCCTCCTCCTGGCCGCTCAGACCGGCGACGATCCCGACCGGGAAGGTCTGGCGGTCGATGGCGGCCCGCACGTCGGCGGCGACCGCCCCCATGTCGCGCCCGGAGATGTCCCCGGAGATGATCGCGGCGCGTTTCTGGCCGACACGCCTGATCTCGCTCGGCCCCTGCGCCAGCTTCACGTCGGCGACGCTCTTCAGATAGATCGGCACGCCGGCGCGCTGCCCGACGATCAGGTCGCCGACGTCGCTCACCGACGCGGTGCCGACGTTGACCGAGCGGACCAGGATGTTGATCTCGCGATCGCCCTCGAGGAAGCGGGTCGCCACCTCGCCCTGCACCTTGTTGCGGACCGTCGCGGCCACCTGGAAGAGGTCGAGCCCGAGACGCGACAGCTCCTCGCGGTGGAAGGTCAGCTGCAGCTCGGGGTTGCCGATCTCCATGGACGACTTGACGTCCACCAGGCCCGGCACCTTCTCGATCTCCTTCTTCAGGGCCGCGGCCGAGGACTGCAAGTCCGCCAGATTGTCGCCGTACGTCTCCACCTCGATCGGCGTGCGGAAGGTGAAATAGGAGGGCCGCTCGAACTTGTAGCGCGCGATGCTCGAGGCCTCCAGCCGCGCCCGCAGGACCGCCGCGACCTCCTCCTCGTCCCGCCGCCCCGACCCCTTCTTGAGACGGATCTGGATGCGCGCCGCGTTCTCCCCCTCGGTGCCGGTCTGCGACAGCGACAGACCGGCCCCGCCGACGATGCCGGAGATCGAGTCGACGCGCGCGTCGCCCTTCAGGACCGCCTGGACGTCCTGCACGAAGCGGTCGGTCGC
>Ga0070697_100000028_pt1 | contig 119282 bp, 107 predicted proteins | sample KBSK1501metaG_FD_65475 | JGI IMG/M metagenome (GOLD analysis project Ga0070697, IMG submission 65475) | Corn, switchgrass and miscanthus rhizosphere microbial communities from Kellogg Biological Station, Michigan, USA - KBS K1-50-1 metaG | ecosystem: Host-associated > Plants > Roots >...
AGGTCATCGAAGCTCGCCACCCCGCCGACGTCGTTCTTGGTGAGGGTGCCCAGCAGCGTCCCCGCCGGGCCGCCGCTCTTCAAGCCCACCGTCACCGGGTGCTCGGTCCCCAGGTCGCCGCTCTCCAGGTTGCCGAACCCGTCCTCCACCTTCACTGTCACCGCCGGCGTGATCGACACCCCGGCCACCGTGTTGCTCGGTTGCTGCCCCATCACCAGCTGGCTGGCCGCCGCCGGGGTAATCACCAAGCCGCTCTGGGTGGCCGTCAGCGTCGCCGTCACCGTGTCCGTCACCGTGACGGATTGGGTGCCCGCGGTATCCAGCGTCACCCCAGCGATGAAGGAGTGCACTCCGTTGTCACCGCTCACAAAGATGTAGTTACCCGGCAGGACGGCCTGGCCGTCCGTGCTGCTGAACTCGACGGTCCCGGTGTAGCCGGTCGCGGTGTTGTTGAAGGCGTCCTTGGCCGTCACCGTCGCCGTCTGCGCCACCCCCGCCGTGGCGTTGCTCAGCCCGCTCAACTGCAGGCTTGCCGCCGCCGCTGGGCTGACCGTAAATGCAAGGGCAGGGCCTGAAATCGGTGACGGTCCGCCAGTCATGCCGGTGCCGCTTGCGGTGATCGTCTGAGCCGTGGCTTTAGTAAAGGTCGGTGAGAAGTGCGCTACTCCATCGTCTGGCGTTCCTCCGTTGGCAGTAGCCACACTCTTGAACTGGTACGGTTGCAGACTCGGGGTGGCAGTAGCGTCCGACGTCCCCAGGCTGAAGGTCACCAGACCCGCGTAGTCCTGAACAGGTTGGCCGGCTGAATCCTCAACTTTGACCGTAATGGGATATAGGTCGCCCGCGGTCGTCGTTGTGAGGCCGTTGTCCGGTTCGACGTCGATCTGGCTCGCCAGACCCGTGGTCTTGAAATGCTCCCCGGTCGGGTCGGCGCTAATCCCATTGAGGTCAACCGCAACCGTCCGATAGTGGTAGTCGGTATTTGGTTCCAGGGTGCCGATATTGAAGTGCGTGTCCACGGCGCTGGTGCCATGACCCGCGGCGAAGTACCCCGGCAGAGTAGTCGGGTCTGCCGGGATAACCGGGTCGGCGAACGGCAAGGGGTCCTTCTGCACCTGGAAGAATCCGAAGGTTTCAGTGTTCGGGTTTGTCAGGGAGGGAAGGCTCCAGCCGTCCGGATTGACCGACCCATTCAAGGTGGCGCTCCTGGCTCCAACATCACGGGCACCCGTCGTCGATCCGGCGGTTTGTGTCACGATCGCTTTGCTGAATTTCAGACTGAACATGTCCGTCTCATCAGCCATCGTGCTGACCCCATCGGGCATGCAGCTCGTGCCGCCGTGTACGGTCAGGGTGTTGACCCCCTCTTTGCCGGTCGGGTCGGTTCCGTCGATCGTCGCCTGCCCGATCCAGGTAACGCTGTCGGTACGCAACCAGTCCCCGGCTACAGGGTGTTTGACCCCGTCCGACGCGTTCATGAAGGAGACATCCAGTGAAATGCCGAGATTCATGGCGCGGTCGAACGTCAGCTTGACGGTCATCAGACCTTTGCCGAAGATCGGCTTCATATTCACGTCGAGCTGGGAATTCGTGTTCTCCGATGAGATCTCGATCTTGCCGCCGGATTTCTTCAAGGTCGGCGGTTGTTGCGCCAGCGGCACGTTGACACTGGGCGGCGGAGGAGTCTGCCCTGGCTCGGTGAACTGGCTCGGGTCAGGCGGATATTGGCCCCACCAGACGCGCGTGGCGGTGGTATCGACGCTCGCACTGAGATCCCGGCCGTTCGAGCTGTTTCCGTAGAGGTCGCTGTCCGAAATGGAACTTGTCGGTGCGCCCTCGGAACGCAGGCCGCCGCCATTGCCATGGATGCCAGTGCAGGTGATCACCGCGTTGCCGGTACCACTGGCGTGAACGGCGTAGCCGGTGACGTTGGTGATGATCGCACCGTTGACGTCAAGCTCTCCCGAGCCGATCGTCAGACCACTGCTCGCGTCCCGAATCGCGCCTCCATCAAAGTGGCTCAGGCCGGTCGGGTCGACGTTAATGCCGCCCCAGTAATCGCTCGGGAGCACCGGCACGGGACACGCGGATGGCACGAAAACGGTGTTGCACGCGAACGGAGCGACGTTTTCTTTCATGCTGGTGAAAGTCGTCGCACTGCTGGTCAGGATGCCGTTCACCTTGATCCCCCCAGTCAGGACTTTCACAACGCCGCCGGTCGAATTGAAGTTCCCGTTCACGGTCAAGGCTCCATCGAGCATGTAGCCGAGGGGATTTACACCGCTCGGATCAGGAGTCAACCAGGTGAAGTCTGGGTGAAGTGCCGTCGTGTTCGCAGTGCCGTGAAATACGAGGGCATTCAGCCCATTACCTGCGCCCATGTTGCCTGTGATCGCCGTGTTGAAGTCGCCGGTAACACCGTTCAGGTAAATCGCCGGATAAGAGCTCGCGGCCAGACCGCTTGTATTCACGGTGTTGTTGGCCAGGTTCAACTGGCCGGCGCCGACCAGACGGATCCCATATGTCCCGGCACCGCTGACCGTGTTGCCGCCGACCGTGCTGGGCTGCTCGGCCAAGCCGTTGGCGACGATGCCGTCCTTGCCGCTACCGGTGATCTGCGAGTTGGTGATGCTGAGCCGGATGCAGGTCCCCGGCGTTGATGAGCAATTGGCGGGACTGAAGAAGCTGGCAATCATGCCGTTGCCTCCAACACTCTGGATGGTGCTGGAGTCAGCCGAAAACGGTGTGTCCAGGCTGTTGATCCCATTGGCACTGGCATTCGAGATGATCGTGTTGTTCACGGTTAGCCGGAAGTTCGATGTTTCGGGGTTGGCGCTGATCGGGCCGCTGTCGAGAGAGATCCCCGTGTTGGCGTAGTTGATCAGCCCGTAACCAATGGTGCCGCTACCTTTGATGCCGGCCGTGTTGCTAGTGATCACCAATCCACCCCAGTCACCTCGCCCTGGAGTGCAGATTGAGACCAGGACCGAGGGGCACGAAACGGCCGCCGCACTCGACGCCTCGGTTGGCGTCGTCGGATTCAACGGGTCGTCCTTAAGGCTGGTGAAAATCGCGCTCTTACTCGTCAGCGATCCACCAGGGGTGGCGGCACCGAGCCCGTTGACCGCTCCGCCATCGATCGTGATCGGCCCACCGAGCGACTTGACGACATCCCCGGCCTTGACCGTCAGGGTCCCACCTGGCAGAGTCAGCCCGCCGTCGAGCAGGTAACCGAGGGCGTGGGTAGTCGCCTTGTTGCTTGGCGTGACCCAATTCAGGTCACCTTTCACCGTGCCATCCATGGCAATCGCATCGAGGCCATTGCCAGCACCTACGTTGCCGCGCACGTTCCGCGTGAAGTCGGCAGACACGGCGTTGAGATAGATCGCCGGGTAGCGAGGTGCGGGACCTGACCCGACGCCGCTGGCGCTGATGCTGTTGTTGCGCAGTACCAACTCATCGGCACTCAGCAATCTGATACCAAACGTGCCTGCATTCTGCACGCGGTTGCTGGTGATCCAGACCGGTCGTCCAGCGAGCGCCTGACCAAGAATGGCCTCGGCGCTCGTGGACGTGAACCGGTTGCCGCTGAGACGCAATGCAGGTGTATCTGTCTGGCTCGTGAGATCAGCGTCAATCCCATGAACGGTGTCGCTGATTGTCGAATCAGTGACCGAAATAGCCGTGCCCGTCGAGTCAATGCCATCGGCGTTCGTTGAGCGGATAGCGCTCCGCGAAACGACGAGGCCGAAGCTCGAACTGGCAAATGTGGAGTTATGGCCGCTAGTAATGTCGATACCGGTGACGGCATATCGGACCGCGCCGTTGACGATAGTGCCGTTCGCTCCGGGACCGGCAAGGAGGATACCGCCCCAATCACCGACAGCGGCTCCGATGCAACCCGGCAGCAGCGCCGACGGACAGGCCGCGACACCGGCGCTGTTGTCGCTGAGGCTGGTAAAGATCTTCTGGCTGCTCGACCCGGTATCGTCTGCCCGCAAACTAACCCCCCGCAGGTCGAGTAGCCCACCACCAATACCTTTGCCGACCTTGACGATGTCGCCGGCGTTCACGGTCAGCGTGTGACCGGGCTGCATCGTCAGCGTGTCATCGAGGAGATACCCAAGCAGCTTCGTCGGATCGCTCGTCTTGCGCGCCGTCTGCCAGGTGAGGTCATCAGTGACCGTGCCGTGGAAGGCGAGCGCGTCGAGACCATTGCCCGCTCCCTTGTTGCCGCGGATGGCGGCGAACGGCCCGCTGAACGGCCCGGTGAACCCGTTGAGATAGATCGCCGCGAACGTCGGGGCGGAATTGGTGACGGTGTTATTGGTCAGGGTCAGGTGGTCGGCCCCTTGTAAGTTGATGCCGAACGCGCCCGCATGATCGACCGTCACGTTAGCAACCTGCACGAGCTGACCACCAAGGCCCGTAGCAAAAATTCCTTCCTGCCCGGTACTTGCGATCGTCGGCTGGAGCCCACCGATGGTAAGCGCACCAGTCACAAGGTTTTGCTGCACCCTGCTGAGATCAATGTTGAGGCCACGACCACCAATGTTGGTGAACGCCCCATCGGTGACGGCCAAGGGCGACTGGGTGTCGAGACCATCACCCGCAACATTCCTGATATTGGTCTGCATTAGGGTCAAGTTCACCGTCGACCAGGCGCCCGATGTCGTTCCCATCGCGATCCCGGTCGATGCGTATCGGATTTCGGACCCGTTGAGGGAATTGGGGTAGCCGGAGTCGAGCTTGAGGCCACCCCAATCGGACCGGCCGGGTGTTGGGCACACCCCTGACACCCTCGGAACAAAGATGGAACCACAGCTGGGGACGTGGAGCGCCTGCTCCTTCAGGCTGGTCAACACGGCACCATTGGATGTCAGAGCCCCTGTGCTGACGGTGATCGTGCCGCCCAGAACGGGCACATAATCCCCGCTTGCCAGCGTGAGGCTTCCCTTGACCGTCAGCGGCGCATCCAGGATGTAGCCGAGCGCGCTGCTCTTACCGACGGTTTGCCAGGTCAAGGAAGTCCGCGTAGCGCCGTCAAAAGCGATGGCGTCAAGGCCGTTGCCGGATCCGGTGTTGCCGCTAATCCCGTTGGTGAAATCGGCCTGCGATACGCCCGGCAGGTAAATCGCAGCATAGGTAAGGCTGCCGGTTCCGCTCTTGTTCACCGTATTGCCGATCAGGGTCGGATCCTTTGCGGCCTCCAGCCTGATGCCGAAGATTCCAGCGGCCTGGACCGTGTTGTTTTTAAGGACAACCCTCTGCTGGCCGAGGGCGACACCACGTATGGCCTCGTCGACGCTGCCCGTGAACGTGTTTGAATCGAGCAATAAGCCACCGCCGATCGGCGACGCACTCCCGGTGAAATCGGCGAAGACACCGACGTGGCCGGCACTAGGCCCGTTACAGACACCGACAGGACACGCGAGCTTGGTACCGACGACCGCGATCGGGGTCCTCGTCGCCGACACGCTGTCAAAGAAGGTTGCGCCGATCTGACTGTTCTGAATGACGACGCCATAGTTGGGGCCGTAGGTCGGGTCGGAGGTTGTTCGCGCCCCGTCCACCACCTGCACGCCGGTGGTCGCATACAAAATGGTGGCGTTGGCGATGCTGCCATTGGCGCCGTTGATCAGGTTTATCCCTCCCCATTCCCCCGGCGGCAAGGGGCTGGGCGGGCCTGATTGAACAAAGACCGAGCAAACCGCATCGATGCCGACCTTACTGTCGCGCAGACTCGTAAAGGTCTTGATCCCTGAGTCGTTGGCGTCGAGCGTGACGCCATTCAGGTTGAGCGTGCCGTGTTTCGTCTTGACGACGCTCCCGCCCGGGACTTTGAAGGTGCCGCCAACCATGTTCAGATCGCCATTGAGCAAGTAGCCGAGTGGTGTTGTGGGGTCTGTGGTGGCGGTTCTCCAGGTGAAGGTTGGTGAGGTCACCTTGCCGTTGAAGACAATGGCCTCGAGGCCATCGTTCTGGCCGAAGTTCCCCGTGACATGGTTTTCTAGGTCGGCCGCGACGTTGTTCATGTAAATGGGGGGGAACTTGTTCACGGCCGTGCTGGGGCAGGTGCCGATCGGCTCGGCCGAACCGACGCCGTTGTGGTTGAAGGTGTTACCCGTGATGACGGGATCATTCGCGTTCTCCAATTCCAAGCCGTAAGATCCCGCCCTGAAGAATTGGCTACCAGTAATCAGCGCCGGCTGGGGAGCGTCCTGGACGAAAGTCGCCTTGATGGCGTCGTTCCCGATCGTGCCGGCGGCACAAGGCTGTAACGGCGCGCATCCCGTCTCCGCGAATGGCACGGAGCTGCCGAACGTCATCTTCTCGACGTCCAGGGCCTTGCCGGTAATTGCCGGAGCGTTGCTGTCAAAACTCACGTTGATTCCGAACGAGCCGATATTGTTGAAGGTGCCGAAACGACCATCCCCTTGGCCGGTGACAGAGATCGGGGTATTGACGGCATCGATGCCATCGAAGTAGGACACGACGATGCCACTGTTTCGAACGGTTAACCCATAGTGAGTGTCATCAGGTGACGAGGTCGCCCCACTGGCGATGTTGACACCCGTCAAGGCGTGCTGGATGGTGACGTATGAAAGGGACGCGTCACCCTTCCGATGAGAATCCGCCGTGATGCTGATGCCGTCCCATGATGCGACGTCGGCTTCCGCATCGAAGGTCACGGTATTGATCGCGGTAGTGTTGACGGTCTGCAGCTCGCCGCCTTGGACGCTGATCCCAGCGCCATGAGAGGAGATCAGGACGGGACCCTTGCCGCCATCGATAACCAGGGTCGCGTTGTATGGCACCACGATGCCGCCGACGCAGGCGTTCGGGTCGATCAGTTTGTCGTTCGTAGGGAGGATGTACGGGCTGCCGGTCGCGTCCCAGGTTGTGACGCCGGCGGGCAGGGGCGTGCAGGTAATGCTCGTGGCCGCCGCGTTCCGTCCGGCAACGTGCGGGACGGGCTGCGGCTGGCTGACGCTGCGCGTGGTCAGCAGGAGGGCAACAATGGCCACACCCAGCGCCAGTTTCCAGGCATTCCCGAGCAGCAAGCCTGTGCGCGAAGCCGGCGGCTTAAGCCGGTAACGTACGTCTAGCCTCACACCCTCCCTCGGCACGGGTCGTCACGCCCGTAGGCGGTCGAAGTTTCAGCGGCGAGTTTTGACGTTAGGCGACCGCTTTTGGACCGTCAAGCAAATTGCGCGAAACTCCGAGCATCCTGCCCATTCGGGCGCACACCTTTGCCCGAACGTCAGGGGCTATCCGCCGGACCGTAAGAGAGGTGGCAGAAGGCCTGTCAGGAAGCCTGAGCGGCGACGTCGTCCCGCCGGTCGGGCATCGACTTGAGCGCCGCGGTCAGGAGGTCCTGGGCGGTCAGCGCGTCACCGTGGTACTCGGCTGTTCCCCAGCGGATCGAAATCCGGTCTGACTGCAGCGCCGTTTCGATCCGCCCGGCGAGGACAGCCGCCTGCGAGGCATCGATCCCGGGGGCCAGAATGGCGAAGTCGTCCCCGATCCAGCGCGAGGCCAGGTCGTCGCCGCGGATCGAGGTCCGAATCGCGCGGGCGATCCGCTTCAGGACGGCGTCACCGGCGCGGTGCCCGTAGGCCTCGTTGGTCTCACGCAGGTTCTCGACATCGAGCATCAGCAAGGTCCCCCACGACTGGGGTCGCAGCATGTGCTTGTTGACCGCGTCCTCGAACGCCGCGCGGTTCATCAAGCCCGTCAAGGCATCCACGGCCGCGGCCGAGGCGAGCCGGTCGATCAATCGAGCGTTCGCCATCGAAACGGCGGCCTGGTTGGCCAGAATCGTCAGCAGCCGCAACTGGTCGAGCGAGTACTGATTCAGCCCCAGCTTGAGAACGACGATGACAGCCAGGAGCTCGTCCTCGAACGTGACCGGGACCGCCAGCATCGACTCGTCGATCACGTCGGTTCCCTTCACATGCACCGCCTTGGGATGACGTTCGGTGTCACCCAGCACGACCCCGCGGCGTGACTCCGCCACCCAGCCGGCAATCCCCTCCCCCATCTCGACCGTCGCATTGTCGGCTGTCACGTCCCGATACTCCTCACGGTCGGTCCCTTGCAGGTAGACGACCTCCAGCCGAGTACGGTCCTCAGTCATCAACAGCACCCGGCACTGGTCGTGCGGAAGAAGGGCGGTAATGGTCTCGCCAATGCGGTTGCAGATGTCCTCGGTGCTGGTCGCGCGGGCGAGCTGCTGACCGAGGGCCTCGACGGACTGCATGTGCTGAGCCCAGCCGCGCGGACCTGAGACCGTCGCGTCCGGCGCGGGCCGACCGAACGCCTGGGCGGCGGCCGTGATGTGTGGCGGTTCGTGCTCAATCAGCTCCAGCATCACGGCGACCACTCGAGGATCGAACTGCTCGCCGATTTCCTTGTGGAACTCGGCCACGATCTCCTCGGGCGGCAGCGCCTTGCGGTAGGAACGATCCGAGGCCATCGCCTGGAACGCGTCGCAGGCGTGGACGATGCGCGCCTCGATCGGAATCTCCTCCCCTTTGAGACCATCGGGATATCCCGTGCCGTTCCATCGCTCATGCTCGGCGCGGACGATGGGACCCAGCGGAGCAAGGAACGGCACGGAGGCGAGGATGCGCTCGCCGATCACCGGATGCTCGCGCATGACCGCGAATTCTTCGGGAGTCAGTGGACCCGGCTTCTGCAGGATGTAGCCAGGGATGCCGATTTTGCCGATATCGTGGAGCAGGGCCCCGTATTCAAGCAGCCGCAGCTGCTCGGGCGGCAAGCCGAGCCGCTTCCCGACATTGACGGCGAGCTCCGCGACCTCTCGCGAGTGCGCCTCCGTGTAACGGTCTTTTGCGTCGAGCGCGGCGGCCAGCGCCCCGATTGTGGCGACGTAACTCTCTTCTTGTTGGCGGCGCCGGGTCTCGGACTCGTTGAGCAGCGCCCGGCGCACTTGAGCCGGGATGTACGCGCACAGCAGGGTGGCGACGGCCAGCACGACCAGGGTTCGCGCGTAATAGTTGTCCCAGCCGTTGATGAAGAGCGGCAACGTCGCGGTCGCCGCCGTGAGCAGGGCAATCGCGGCGCCAGTGCGGAATCCATATGCCGCCGCCATGAACACAGCAGGCGCGATGAAGATCGGGAGGATATGCGAGTGAACGCCCCCCGTGTACATCAGCATGAACCCGAGCAGGGCCAGGCCCGGCACGACGATCACCACCAGGAATCGCTCGACCGGCAGCCGGTGCCACGGGAAAAACCAGCTCACGGCCGCCCCCACATAAGAAAGGATGCCCACGATCCAGATGCCGGTGTAGTCGACGTGGGGCGCCCCGATGAAGCTGCTGCCGACGTTGACGCTCGCCGCGGTCACGAAGGCGATCGCCGCGATCCGGAACATCGCCTGGTGGAAGTCGGCGGGAATCCGCTCTTTTTGGGCCATGCGGCGCCAAATACAACGCGTATTCCGGTGGCTTCCAGCGAACCAACTTGCGCTGTCGAGGTCGGAGGGAAGGAGTTGCCGATCGGCGCAGGGTGCGCCCAAAATGCCAGTATGGCCGTGGGCAGGGACGGGAACGGGCAGGCGGCGGAGCCGCCGCTTCGGGTCGACAGCCGGGAGGAGCTCGTTTACCTCTTAGGGGAGGCCTGCGAGCTCGAGCACGGCCTGCTCTGCGAGTACCTCTACGCACAGTTCTCTCTCAAGCGAAGCGTCCAGGAGGGCCTCACACCGGAGCAACTGGGGCGCATCCGGGCCTGGGAGCTGACCATCATCGACGTCGTCAAGCAGGAGATGCTGCACCTGGCGCTGGCCACCAACATCCTGACCGCGATCGGGGCGGCGCCCCATTTCGAGCGGCCCAACTTCCCGATCCTGTCGCGCTGGTATCCGCCGGACGTCCAGATCGCCCTGGTGCCCTTCGGCGAGCGCGCGCTTCGTCACTTCATGTTCCTCGAGCGGCCGGAAGGCATGACGCTCCGCGACGCCGAGGGCTTTGGCGCCGTCGGTCGGATGCAGCCGCTCACGAGCGATGATCCGCAGATCACGGGCGCTGCGGAGGAATGGCATACGGTCGGCCACCTTTATCGCGGCATCGAGACGGGGCTCGCCCACCTCGTCGATCGCTACGGAGAGTCGGATGTCTTCATTGGTCCGGCGGAAGCGCAGGCAACGACGGAGGTCTTCGAGTGGCCGCAATTGACCGCCGTGACCAACCTCGTGTCAGCCAGCTCAGCCATTGAGATCATCGTCGAGCAGGGCGAGGGCGCCCGCGGCGACTGGGTGAACTCACACTTCGGCAAATTCGTGGGGATCCTCGAAGACTATCTGGCGGTGCGCGCGGCAGACCCCACCTTCGAGCCCGCACGTCCGGTGATACCCGCCTTCCTCCGGGAACCACCCGACGTCGACCCTGTGACGTTGATCGAAGATCCGCTGACGACGCGCGTGGCCGACCTTTTCAACGCCGTCTATGAAGTCATCCTCCAGGTTCAAAGCCGCTATTTCGTCCATCATGGCGAGACGCCGGAGGAGCTCGAAACGCTCGCCTTGACGGCGAAGCATTTGATGAACTGGGTGATGCGATACCTCGGCCCCATGATGACGTCCCTCCCGGTCGGGCCCGAACACCCGGGCCGGACAACCGGCCCAGCCTTCGAGATCGTGCGCCCGGCCTTCTTCGTGCTCCCCCATCGCGACGCCGCCTGGAAGATCCTGCGCGAGCGGCTCGAAACCCTGGCCGATGTTTCGATGAAGCTCACCGAAGAGCGCAGACTCGAAGGGATGAAACAGATCGTGAGCAACTTAGACGGCTTCGCGAGCGATCTGGGTCGACATCTCGAGGCGCGGGCGGCTGCGGCCCCGATCGTAACCCGGACGTCGGCTTGACGCGGACAACTCGCAAGGCTCGATTCCTTCCGCCTTGGACTCGTCCCTGCTCCGCGCGGCAAACACGAGCGTCGACAAGGTCGGGTGGATCCGGTCCGGCGCTCTCGAGGCCGGTGACAGCGGCGTAACGAGCGACGTACGGTGCTGCTGGTGCGGCAAGCTCACCCCAGGGTGCGCGTCACTCCCGCATGGCACAGGCGCTGCCCGCGCCGATTCCGGCAGATCCGCCTCTCCGGGTTGAGGTCGGCTTCGCCGACCTGCTAGTCGCCTTCGGGGGCGCCGTGCTCGGATTCATCGCCGCCATCATCTTGGCGGCTGCCTTCGCTGTCGCCGACCGGCAGGCATATGAGAAGAACGCCGTCACGGTTGCCCTGCTGGCGATGATCATCATCTACGCGGGCTTGTTCCTGGGCATGCTGCGCTTCCTCCGACGGCTCCCCGATCCCATCCGCTGGCTCGGCCTGCGCCGGCCCCGGGGGTCCGACTTCGGGCTGGTGGGCGGCCTGCTGGTTCTATGGTTGGTTGGCCAGGGGCTGATCGTGACGGCGATCAGCATGGTTCTGAATCATGGTCAGCCGGTTCAAAGCAACACCCGGGACATGTTCGACAACCATTCGGGGGCCATTTTCGTCCTCCTACTGGCGCTGCTGGCCGCCGCCGTGGTGGCCCCGATCTGCGAGGAGCTTTTCTTTCGTGGCATGCTCTACCGCTATCTCGGGCGGCGGTGGCCGGTCTGGGCCGCGGTCATTGTGAGCGCGACCATCTTTGCCGCGTTGCACTTCATTCCCATCCTGATTCCGGTGTTTCTCTTCATGGGCCTGATCCTGACGATCCAGTACGAGATCACCGGATCGCTGACCAATTCCATGATGCTGCACGCCGCCGGCAATGCCGTGGTCACGGTGCTGGTGTACGTTTCCCTCAACTCCGGCTGATTGGCATCATCCGCGACCAAGTCAAATCGGACCGCGGGTCGTTAGCTCCGACTCCGCATCAGCCGGGTCTGTTACGGTGGCGGCATGAGCAGCTCCGTGATGCGAGACGCGTTCGCGCACCACGTGTGGGCGACGCTGCGGTTGGTCGATGCGTGCCTCGCGCTCAGCCCAGAGCAGCTGGGGACCGCCGTCCCGGGGACCTACGGCTCGATCCTGGAGACAGTGCGCCACCTCATCGGGGCGGACTCCTCGTACCTGTTCGCCACGACGGGTGAGCGCAGCCACCTCATCGACGAGGACCACATGGACCTCGCGGAGCTGCGGGCCGCGATGGAGGGCCACGGCGCCGCTTGGTCCTGGCTCCTGGCACAGGACCTCGATCCGGACGCCGTCTTCGTCGAGCACGCGGACGACGGGTTCGAGAGGCAGGCCCCGATGGGCATCGGGCTCGCCCAGGCGCTGGACCACGGAACCGATCATCGGAGTCAGATCCGCACCGCCCTCACAACGCTCGGCGTGGAACCGCCGGTCGTCGATGTGTGGGAGTTCGGGAAACAGGATGGCCGCGTCGTCGAACTCCTACCTCAGCTTCCGAACAGCCCCAGCCCGATCTGATCGAACAGGCCTGCGATCGTCGCCTGCTGCACTCGTTTCCGTCCTTGGTCCTTAAGGGAAGGGCCTCAAGGACCCACGATTCGACTGCGTGGGCGAATCGATAAACCGAGAAATCCCCGCGATCAACCATCAGGACCTGCCGGATTGCCGGATCGTCGTCGACGACGCTGAGCTCGCCTGCGTGAGCACGCTGGATGTCGCGGCTGGCACTCTTCCTTTTGATACGTCAGACATGAGCAAGTAGACGGTCCAGCGGCCGCGGCACTTGGGTGAGATCCAGCGCGTCGACGAGCAAGGCCGCGGATTGAATCTTCCGGCCCCGGTGGGTGCCGAAGAACCGCCTGAGCTGCTCCTGAGTGCTCCGACTGCGCCATCCCGGCTGCTTCTGGAAGGTGCGGAACGATTCAAGGTCACCCAGCGCGTCGATGACCTGTTCGACCACTACGACACCGAGTGAGCGGATCAGCTCGTCCTCCAGGTCGGCGACGCACACGTAGAAACCGAGTCGTTCCAGATCGCCGCGAGTGAGGTTGGAGCCGAGCCCGGCCCGCTCGAGACCGCGCCGGAAGTCGCCCTCCTCTGCGGCGTCACACAGGCCCGCCAGTCTGACGTCAAACCCCTGAGGGCCGAACAGATCCAAGAAGCGTCCGATGTTCGTCGCACCCCCCATTGGCACGATGGAAATGCCCTCGGCGTCAAGATTCCGACCGTAGCGCTCAGCGAGTGCTTGGAGCGCGAGCTTGTCGCTGACCCCTTCAACGAGTACGACTGTCCGGGCCAAGAAGGCTTCAGCCGTCCTGTGGACGATTGAAGTCGGCGCCGACCCATGTCTTCTCGTCGTGAGCCATCTCCATGCCCAAGAATGTATCGAGTCTGACTTGGTCGCGCCACGGGACTTGGTCCATGACGACCGACCGAGTCCCTACGCCCACGAACCCACAAGAACGGGGGCGACTCGCCGACCGCCGAACCACACTCGTTACTGGTCGTTTGAACCGAGTCTGCATCGCTCCTCGAGCAGACCGCGGCTCTGCGCGACCTATCGAACGTTGGGCGGCGTGATGGTCACCGGGCTGTTGAAGTCGTGGAAGTTGAGAAGGATCTGGTCGCTGATGGCGACGATGCCCCGATCGGAGGCCCCCGGCGGCAGGCTACTGTTGGTCTCCGCGTTGTGCAGGGCAATGGTTTCTTTTCGCGCTTCATTGGTGCTGATCCGGCGGATCAGATGGTCGTCGACCCCGATCCAGACCTCGACGTGGAAGGTTCCCTTCTGGACGGCGTCCTGAAGCGCCGACCGCAGGCTTGGATCCGCCAGGGCCGAGCTTTCTTCGGCGATTAGCTTGGCCTGATCCATTTCCATGGCGTAATGGTGGACTCGGACGCCGGCGATGGTCGTATCTCCAAGGTCCCGGGGCGCAAGCGTGCCCGTTAGACTCTCCAGGATCTTGAATGGGTCGACGGGAAGCAGGTTCTGCGGATTTTTCGGTTTGCTCCAAGTCGGCGTTACGTTTCCGCCGAAATCGACGTGGACGCCATCCTGTTCGTAGGTGATTCCCTGTACGGATATGAGCTCCATCTCGGTGTGGAAGTTCGGACCCAGGCGGACTGTGATCAGGTAGTGAAAGCGGTCGGGGAACGCCACCTGGCCGGTCCCCGAGAGGTCCACTTTGTACATATGCGGCGGCATCCCTAAGGTCGCCGGCGGCCATGGATAATCGACCGGCAGTTGATACGTCTGAGCCCGCGTGTAGTCGGCGTGCGCGGTCTTGAGGGCCGACATCGCCTGGAGCGCCACCGACAGGACCTGGCCTGGGGAGTCCGCCGCACGGAACGGGGAGGCGCAACCGCCCAGGCAGAGAGCCGCGAGCAGCCACACCGTGGCTCGTTTCATTCCCGCCAATTGTCAACGCGTCGACGGCGGATAACTTTCTCGAAATCGCGCCGATGTGCGGCCTCTACGCTGCACAACGAGCCGTGAGACGCGGGCACAATGGGGCGGCCTGCGGGTCGGCAACTAGGTCGTGGCCGTCAATGGCCACTCCGGGACTGGGCCCCCACGGCGGCCTTACGTGCTGGAAATGATAGCGGGAGAGGGCACTCGAACCCACTCAGGGCACAAGCTGGAGGGGCAAGCGCATATTGCCCCAGGCAGCCTAGTTTGGTACTGCGGCTGCTGAGTCGTATCTGGCGACCACGCTGACCGGACGAACGAAGAACCGGCGGCGGGCGGTTGGCGGACCGCCTGGACCTGCGACGGCTGAGTCCTCGTGAGCCCACCGTTCGGCCTCGGAGGCTCGATCCCGACGTTCATCCGTGTCCACCCCTCCATGCATCTTGCCCCCACCAGCCGAGTGCGCGCTATAGAACCGTTCGGAGAGCTGCCGATTGTGAGTATTGTGGCCTAGAGACGGTAACGGGTGAGGCGATGTCGAAAAGAAGGCCATGGGCTACGTCATAGCACGCGAGACCGAGCTCAGCATGATCGATCGCTGCCTCGGCGCAGTAACCGCTGGGCCCCATGCGGTTCTGGTGGAAGGCGACATGGGCATCGGAAAGACCGCTATTTGGCGAGAGGCGATCAGTGGTGCGCGAGTCCGTGGATTCCAGGCTATTGTGGCAAGCCCCGCCGAGGCGGATCGTGGGCTTCCCTTTGCTGTGCTTGGCGACCTATTTCGCGAGGTTCCAGATGCCCCGTGGTCCGAGCTTCCCGGGCCGCAACACCGCGCCCTCCGCGTCGCCCTGCTCCAAGTCGATGCGGAAGGCCCGCCGGCGCAGCCTCACGCCATTGGCCTGGCCGTCTTGTCCATGCTGCAGGCCCTTGGCCGGTCGGGACCGCTCCTTGTGGCGGTCGATGACATGCAGTGGGTGGATATGCCCTCCCTTCGGGCGCTCCAGTTTGCGTTTCGCCGTCTGACGAAAGAGCCGATTGCGATTCTCCTTGCTGCCAGGGCGCCAGATTCAAGCGATTCGTCCTTGCAACCGCGGGACTTTCTTGATCCGGATCGAGTCGAATCTCTTCGTCCTGGCCCGCTCGGCTTCGAAGCCATCGACGAAATGCTCACGGCTCGGCTGGCAGCCGCCTTCTCGAAGCCCACCCTGCGTCAGCTGCATCAGGTCTCGGGCGGGAATCCGTTCTTCGCGCTGGAGCTTGGACGGTCGCTCCTGATGCAGGGTGTTGGAGGACTCCCCGGTGATCCGCTCCCGATTCCTGGCAGCCTGGCGGACCTCGTCAAAGGCCGCATCCAGCGACTGCCGCCCCAGACGAGAGAGCTTCTCTTCGTGATTGCCGCCCTATCCCAACCCACTGAGGCGATCCTCGCCAGGGTCATCGGTGACCGGAAGGAACTCTCGACGTTACTCCAACCGGGACTGGACCATCGGCTTGTCGAGTTCGCTGGAGAACGAATTCGGTTCATGCATCCCTTGATCGGTTCGGTCATCTACGCACAGGCGTCCCCCGATCGGCGACGTCAGATGCATCGACGCATCGCCAGGGTCCTTCCAGATACCGATGAACAGGCACGTCACCTGGCAGCGGCCACTGAAGGCCCAGACGAGGCCGTCGCTTGCCTGCTGGAAGAATCAGCCCGCCGGGCGAATGCCCGTGGTGCGCCCGATGCCGCAGCAGCGCTCCTCCTCCATGCCGCCGCCATCACGCCGGCGAAACATCGAGAGCGGATGGGGGGCAGGTCGGTTGCCGCCGTCGACTATCTTCTCCGCGCTGGAGAGACGGCCAGAGCGCGCCCCATCCTGGAAGGGCTCCAGGATTCGCCCTATGAGTCCCTGCGCGCTCGCGCCCTCCACCGGCTGGCGAAGGTCCGATTTGCTGAGGACGGTGCGCAGCCAGCGGCCCAGCTGCTGCTGCGTGCACGCTCCGACTGTCCCGACGACAAACCGCTTCGTGCGGCGGTGGAGCGTGACCTCGTCATGGTCATGGTGCAGGCGGGAAAGCTGCAAGAGGCCGCCGGCTACGCCGGCAGCTTACGATCGCTCGCCGAAGACCTCGGAGATGACGCGTTGCTCAGCAATGCTCTCGTCCATGAATCCAGCGTCCGGTTTCTGCTTGGGGGCGGCGTCTCGTCCAGCACGATGGAGCACTCGATCGAGCTCGGGAAAGGCGCAATCGAGCGTGACCACGAAGCCCATCCCGGTCTCTTCGAACCCGAGGTCATGTGGGGCAGCCTCCTGAAGTGGACCGACGCATTTGAGCCAGCTCGGATTCTCTATCAGAAGGTTCTCGGGCGGTTATCCGAGCGGCAGGACGAGAGCTTGCTCGAACCCATCTTCTTCCATCTGGGCGAACTCGAGGTTTGGGCCGGGGAATGGGTTCTGGCTGAGGAATGTGCCCGCCGGGGTGAAGCCGTCAACCGGCATGCTGCTCATCACGCCAGGCGCCACCTTCAACTCACCATCCGAGGCATGATCGACGCGCACCTCGGTCGGATCGATGCGGCACGAGCGGCCGCCAGTCAGGCCCTGATCCTGACTGAGACGACCGGCGACGTTCAGTTCCGCATGCGAAATCTGCGCACCCTCGGCTTCCTGGAGCTGTCGCTCGGGAACCTGGACGCCGCTCGCGTCCAGTTACGCGAACTGTGCACGGTCTTCGAGAGTTCCGGATACCGCCAGCCTGGTGTCATCCGATTCCACGCTGACACGGTTGAGGTGATGGTCGCGCTTGGGGAGGTCCGGGAAGCGACCCGAATCACGGAATGGCTGGAGGAGCGCGCGCGGATCCTGCCGCAGCCATGGTCCCGCGTGATGGCAAGCAGGTGCCGTGCTCTCCTGCAGATGAGTTCGGGTGATCTGACCACCGGACTTGTCACGTTGGATCAGACCATCCGAGACCATCTTGCGCTGCCGCAGCCGTTCGAACTCGGGCGCTCCTTGCTGATGCGGGGCATTGGACTGCGTCGCGCCAAGCAGAAACGAGCCGCGCGCGAGTCCCTCCAGGCAGCGCTGGGTATCTTCGACCGGCTGGGTGTGATCCTCTGGACGACCCGAGCCCGGAATGAACTGATCCGTTTGGGCAAGCGTCCGATGGAACCGGGCCGTCTGACGCCGACCGAGGTCAGAGTGGCCGAGCTGGTCGCCGCAGGACACAGCAATCGTGAAGTCGCGGGCCGACTCTTTCTCAGTGTGAAGACGGTAGAAGCCAGCCTGTCCCGTATTTACCAGAAGCTCGAGGTGCGCTCCCGAGCCGGGCTGGCAGCCAGGTTGTCGGCGGGCGACAAAGTCTAGGGTTTTCCCTGCTTCATCATCGCCACTCGTCCCATAGGGTGGTTGTGTCGGCAATGCCCATGGAGGGATAAAAACATGACACTCAGCAGGCGACCTGGCGCGCGAGGCTGGCGGGTGGCGGCGGGCACGATCAGACTATCCAAAATTGCTGCGAAAGTCGCTTTCGTGAGCGTCGTATTCGTGATTGGTCTGTCGGTTCCGGCGCTGGCGACGACTCCGCAAGATGTGACGATCACGGCTCTTCTCACCGGTACTAGCTCCGGACCCTGGTCGGCTACCGGTGCCATCCAGGACTCGGGCACCTACCTCAGAACCGACGTGGATCTAACTGGCTCCATCTTTCGTTCGCCCACGGTCGGCTCCATACACGACACGATCACGTTTACGGGAAGCAGTGGAAGTACGTTCACCATCCACAACCAAGGCCTATTTACGCTCAATGAGACGGGTGGCTGTTGCAATCTCACAGGTGATTGGTCGGTGGACGGCGGCACGGGTGTGTACGCCAGCCTGCTCGGCCAGGGTACGCTCACGCTGTCGGGGCCCAATGTGATTCTGCAAGGGCAGGTACACTTCGATGGGCCGTAAGTGCCGCGCTCGCCGCGGCATGGAGGCGTCATGCTAGCGGATAGTGGCAGCGGGAGCATGACCGCAACCGATCAACCGCGTCGCTTTTCCATCGGTCCGATCGAGTGCGAGCTACTCAGCGACGGCGGGGCGCACTATGCGGCGGACATGTTGGCCGCCAACGTACCGGTGGCGCGACTCCGGGAGGCACTTGGGGGGCGGCTGGATGAGCAGGGGCGGTTCCTTGCCCCCTACAGCCCGCTCCTCATTCGCGCCGATGGCAAACTCATCCTGGTTGATAGTGGCCTTGGGGAACTGGCGCAAACAGTCGGCGAACCAGCCGGCCGGTTGCTGGGATCCCTGGAGTCCGTGGGCGTCACCCCCGCCGACATTCAAATCGTCCTCTTGACACACTGCCATCCCGACCATATCGGTGGCCTGACCGAGATCCGCTCCGGAGAACGCGTGCCGGTCTTCTCGACTGCGCGCCACTACATCTGGCAAACGGAATTGGACTTTTGGACATCGGAGGAGTCCCTCGGCCGGCTGCCTGACATGCTTGCTGCGCCGGCCAGAGTTCAGCTTCCGCCGCTGCGGGCGGCGGCGCTCATCGAACCGGTCGGCTCTGAAACGGAAGTCGCTCGCGGCGTCAATCTCCTGCCCGCGCCTGGTCATACACCGGGGCATGCCGTGGTCTCCATCCGGTCCGGCAATGACAGCGCCCTCTACGCGGGTGACGCGGTGCTCGACCAACTCAATTTCGAGCATCTGGAATGGTACACGCTCTTCGATGCCCTTCCGGAAGTCACGGTCGCCACCAGGAGAAGACTGCTCGAAATGGCAGCTCGTGAGGGGAGCATCTTCGCTGGATTTCACGTGGGCCTTGGCCGCGTTTCTAGGCGCGGCCCAGCATTTCATCTGGAGCCTCTCTAACGGGACCGGAAATGAGACCCCTTCATAAGGGTCAACACCCCTATTGACGTGTTGCGATTGAACAAATGTCGCGACCGCCGCACGCATACCACAGCGATCCGTCGGCTCCCGGGGCCAGGCCGGCCAGGGCCGGCGAGAGTTGCTGATCCTGGCTGCTGATGGGGTACATGCGCAGATTGTCGTCGAAGCCGATCCGGTATAGCTGACCGATTCCGAGGCCCCACAACGCGCCGTCCGGGCCGACGGCGGGCCAGAACGCGATGTCCTCGGGGAATGTGATGGGCTTGCCGATCGCCCCCGACGTGCCGTACCTCGTGATTTGGAGTTGGCGGGTAAACTCGCCGGTTGGCCGATAGACCACCATCCATACTGAGCCGTCGCTGGCAGGGACTATTCCTAACGAGTCGACCGTCGAATCGAATGGCAGGTGAGCAACCTGCGCCGCCTCACGGGCGGTTACGTGCATCAGTGTGCCAGACCGTGTCACGACCCACATCGCGCCGTCACATCCGGGGGCAGCATGATAAATATGCGCGCTGCCATAGTCGACCGCCGCGGCGGTCGACCCATTGGCAACAAACTCAAAAAGGGAATCGCGGTTGAAGCCATATTGGATTGCCCAAAGGTGTCCGGCCAGGTCGCGCAACAGTCTCAGGTATGACGCGTCGAGCGCAAGCTTGTGTGTCTTCCCCGCGCCATCGATCCAGGACCACCGAGCATTGGGGCCCGGGAGCGTAAAGACGGTACCGTCGAGCGTCGATTGTTCGACCTGCCAATCCTTTCTACTGGCGAGGACGCTTCCGGCAGCAGAGACTTCATATTCATAGAAGGGTCCGTCAAATCCTTTGCCTGATTGAGGATCCACACCACCGGTGCCTTTGGCGCGCAGGATGAAGTCGTTGCCGATGGGAGTCAGGGGTTGGTCGGCGAGGTCGATTGTCGCTTTCGGGTCGGGCAGCGCAACCGGGACGTGCTTGACGGTGACGCTCCCCGGAGGTGGGCTTGTAGTGCGAGGCGTCGCACAGGGGATCAGTGGCGGGGTCGTGCTTGCGGAAGCCTGGCCCGGGCCACGACCGCATGCTGCAATCACACTAGACAGCAGTGCCAGAGCCACGACACGCGCGCGGGACCGGGGCCCGGAAGCCGGAATCTTGCGAAACATCAGTGCGCACTTAAGTAACGCTGCGCCCCGGAGTTTCCATCTACGACGCGCGGTTGGTTCGAGACAGCGGGAGACGGGTGGCGGACCCGCAATGGAACCATCCCGGATCGAGGGCCGCGCACTATACGGCGTTCTCCTCCCACCGGGCGCGTCGAGTTGACCCTGGGTCATCCGATGTCGGGCCGCGTCGACTCCAGTACGTCAACGCTCCAGTCGGCCACCCGAGTTCCCGAATGGTAGCCAGCGGAGCCTGAAGACAGTCGGGGAATGATTTCGTCATCCCGGGGATTCGGTTCGGACTGGACGCACGCTGGGCACAACCTGGAAGGGAAGCGCACACGGTCACTCCCGCGTTCGACGGACGTCTAACGGACGTTTCGGATTAGCTGCGCCATGGTGCGCCCCGGCCGGGCGCCAGCAGCAGGGTGCTCCCTCCAAAGGCACAAAGGCACAAGAGTCCGTTGACCGCCAGGTTGAACTGCCAGTACGTCCATCCCTTGAATGGTCCGTCCGGCACAGTCTGAAACTGGAAGCTGCTGCTCCCGGAATCCTCCGTGCTAAGGGCGATGAAAGCTACCGCGGGACTCACGTCGGCGATTAGGGCCGCGCTGGTGTAGGAATTGCTGCCGTTGGAGCCGTACGTGATGACCACGCGCGCCCACTGGTAAACCCATCCCCCGATCAGGACCCCCACTACCAGCACAAAGGTCGCGATGTAAGCGAGCACCATCGCCGGGATGGTGCGCCGGAACACGGTGCTGAAGAACAGGCCAACGGTGGCGATGGTCAGCGCCGACACGATCGTGACCGCAAGCCCGATGACGATTTGGTGCACGGCCACGCCGCCGAAGAGCAGAGTCAGGCTGAACACCGGCGCCAGCACCAGGAGAACCAGCAAGACGTAGGCCATCGAGCCGATCAGCTTCCCCCACAGCAGTGCGACCGCAGAGATGGGCGCACAAAGCAGGAGGTCCAGCGTCTGCCGCTCCCGCTCGCCGGTGATCGCTCCGGCGGTCAGCGCCGGCGTGATGAAGGTGAGGACCGCCTCCTGCAAGATCAGCAGGACGATAAACAGCACGAGCCCGTAGTTGACCGCGTTGCTCTGGGTGTATCGGGCGGTGATTCCGCTGATCAGGGCGAAGATCAACCAGCCAATCCCGCCCACGATCAGGACGCAGGCCATCAGCGCGCAGGAGGATCGCCAGGTGCGCATCCGCGTCCGGTATTCCTTCTCCACGATCGGATTGCGCGTCAAGTCCCGGGCGATCATGCCGCGTCCTCTCCTCCGCCCGTCAGCTTGAGGTAAGCATCTTCCAGCCCCGCTTCGAGGCGTGTGAAGGCGACCACCGGGATGCCGTCCGACACCATCGAACGGAGTAGCGACGCCATCGCCCGTTCATCGCCGGTGAACGCCACCTCGATCCCGCCAGATGTCAGCTCGGCGGTCTGCACCGATGGGAAACGCTGGCATAGCGTCACCGCATCGTCCTGGCGGTCAAGCACCTCGATCAGGAGGCGCCGACTGGGTGTCAGCCCGCGCACCACGTCGCGCACGGGTCCCGTGGCCTGCATCTGCCCCTGGTCGATGATCCCGATCATGCTGCAGAGCTCGGTGAGCTCGGGCAGGATGTGGCTGGCGATGAGGATCGTCTTGCCCATGCTGCGCAGCTCCTGCAGCATCCCCCGCATCTCCATACGGGCCCGGGGATCCAGGCCGCTGGCCGGTTCGTCGAGCAGCAGCACCGCCGGGTCGTGGACGAGGGCCCGCGCCAGGCACAGGCGCTGCTTCATGCCGCGCGAGAGCGTGTCCACCAGGCTGTCCCGGCGATCGGCTAGGTCCACAAGTTCCAGCAGGTCCAGGATGATCTTCGCCCGGCGGTGCCGCGACACGCCGTAGCAGGCCGCGTAGAACATCAGGTACTCCGAGGCGGTCAGCCGGTCATAGACGCCGAAGAAGTCGGGCATGAACCCCAGCCGCCGCCGTGCCCGCTCTGGCTGTCGCACCACGTCGATTCCATCGATGACCGCGGTTCCGCTGGTCGGGCGCAGGAGGGTGGCGAGCATGCGGATGGTGGTCGTCTTCCCCGCCCCATTTGGTCCCACGAACCCGAAGATCTCGCCAGCGGGAACCTCGAATGTGACGCCGTCGACCGCAGGCCTCGCCCCGAAACGCTTGGTCAGACCGGTCACCGCAATCAAAACGCGCCTCGCAGGTAGAGCTGGCTCGCGCCCATGCGGTACAAGCTCGGCATCCGCAGTCGCACCACCCGGGACGCCGGCTCGATGGCGGTGGCGGGCAGCAACATCGAGCCCGACCGTGTCGGGCTGTACAGGACCGCGCCGACCTTCCAGCTGGCAGCCGTCCAGTCCCAGTACTGGACCGGAAGCCCGAAACCGGGCGGATAGGAGTAGCTGGGATAGGCGTACTCGATGCTGACCGTCCTCAGGGAGTCCGCCTGGATGGGGACCGCAAACTCAAAGACGCCGGCGCTGGCATTCCCGGTCGACTCGACCATCCGCGCCGTAATGAGCCCGGAGGGGAGGGGTCCCGGAGGCAGCGGGCTCAGCTGGACCGGGATGACATACGCCGTCTCATTGCGGTTGACGGGCGTGGTCCCGTTGACAGCCTGTGGCCCCTGCGGATCGGTGGACCAGGCGATGAACACCGGGCCGACCGGCGGGGTTACGACGCCAACCGGGCTGATGCTGCGGTTGGTCGTCAGCAGCATGCTGAGGACGGCGTTCCGCTCGTTACCCTCGAGCTGTTCGGCCGTTGGCGGTGCGGTGCCGTTAGTGGGAGGGCCCGGATACAGCTGGGCGGAGACCTGGCCCAGGAATTGCGGCGTCCTGATCAGGACATCGGCGCTCGCGCCGGGCGCCAGGTCCGGGACCGGCTGGGCCGACAGGCCGGCGACCACATAGCCTCCCGACAGGCTCACGCTGGAGTCGTTGTGGATCCGGACCGACAGGGGGCTCGCGCCGGAAGCGGGTGCCGTCCCAGCGGAACTGGCAACGGCTGTGATGCCCGGGGTAGCCTGGATCGACTCGCTGAGGTATCCGTGCATGCTGAACGAGCCGGCGTTGACCGTGTCGACGATCCCAGCCCCAGGCCGCACGTGGACATCTCCGTTGCCGGTCCCCTGGTCCAGCGGGGCCATGAGCCCGTCGGTCGCGACCTGCGCATGGTAGTCACCCTGGCTCGGTGCGAACACCGCCCCATAGGTGACGTGGAGGGAACGCATCCAGTCGGGTTCCGTATAGACGACCGTGATCTCGTTTCGCTGGATCATCCTGGCCTTGCTGTTCAGCCCGGTGACGTAGACGCCGCTCATGAAAACCAGCGCCATGACCGGGAGGGTGACCCAGGCCAGATGGAGGCGGCCGACGGCGCGCAGCAGGAAGTAGTTGCCTGGAAAGATCAGCACCCCATAGATGAGGACGAACAGCGCGGTCAGCGGGACAGAGGGCAAGTCGCGTTTGGGGAGCGTGATGACGGCGGCGGCGAGCGGGTCACCCTGGGTCCGGTTGGGCAGTTGCGCCGCGGCACCAAAAAGCCAGGTGGTCTGTCCGCCCACCGAGTGCGGGGTCTGCGGTTGCCCGAGAAGGAGGCGGCCGGCTGCCAGCCGCAGCAGGGGAGCCGCGTTCTGCCAACCGACGATCGGCGCGGCCGCCCAATCGAAGGTGCTCATGCCCACGCCTCCCGCGCCGACCGATTTCTCGAGCAGGAGCGGATTGCCGTGTTCGGAGAGCCACACGCTGCCGCTCACAGAATCCGCCGTCACAATCTCGACCTGCATCGGGGGTGGGGGCGTGGGGCTGGGCGTGGGAGAGGCCGTCGCGTTTGGTGAAGGCCGCAGCGTCGCCAGGGGGGCCGGCGTCGACTCCTGGCCTGGAATCGTGGCATCCATGTCCACGATCTGCGTGCCGGTCGGCTGCATGGGTAGGAGGCTCGCATCGATGCCGCTCAGGTTGCGGTGCCAGGCCACGCCGCTGCCCAGCAGGAGATTCCCGCCCATGGCCACGTAGTCGACCAGGGCCCGGCGCTGGCTGGCGGTGAGGAGATCGGTCGACCAATCGTCGATCACGATCAGGTCGAAGCCCCGCATGAGCGGCTCAGCGTCCGGGAGATCCGCATTCGACAGTGTGACTACATACGGCGTGGGACGCACTCCGAGGTTCAGGGAGCGAAGAGCGCCGAGCACTGAGTCGGGCTGATCAGACAGCACCGCGACTAGCGACTGGGCTGCCTGGCTCGTCACGGGGACAGCAACGAGCGTTTTTCCTCCCTCGACGAGCTCCACCACGACGCTGCCCGATCCCGGGACCAGCACCGCGGCCTCGATCCTCTTGTGTTGATTGGCCGCCAGGCCCAGGTGAAACTCGTAGGTTGGGCCGATCGACCCGGAGTTATTGGAGGGTCCGTATCGATACGGTGGGTTCTGCTGGGCCAGCACCAGGATGGTGCCGTCGAACGAGGGGCCCAGGCTGGTCACGTCGACGGTGAGCGGCGCCCACTGGCCGGCACGGGCCACATTGTTGTACCCGAGAGACGCGCGGAGGAGGAACCCGTTGTCATTGACGGTTGCGTCGGCCGCCACCGGCAGGGCCGGCACGCTGACTGCCGCAACGGCAAGCAGGCTGGCGAGCAGGAGCCGCACTCCGGTTCCCCCCATGAGGGGCCAAACGAGATCCGCAAGGGTTCCCATCGGCTTCCCGAATGGGCAGTCGGAGCCCGCCAGCGCCTTCACGAGTGACGGCCAGGTAACGGTGACACAGCCGGAAATGAGCCCGAGACATCCGCTGGGCTGTCGTGGTGCTGCCAGCGGTCGACCAACCTGCTCATAGAGCATGCAGCGCTAATCGAATGAGCGCTCGAGGCGTCGCGCGCCAGTCGCCGTGGCGCGCACACGAAATGGATTCGCTTTCTGAGGTGAAAAGAAGGTTCACTCGAGTGGCAATTCGCCGATGACAGCCAGTACGCGACGGCCATTAGGCAAACCAGTCATTCCGTACGCAGCAACCACCTGGCACAGGATTAACTGACGAGCTCAAAGACAGCAAGACGAGATTCGCCAGCGGCCTCTTCAGCTACGTCGTCGTTCGTCGGTACGACTGGGAAACCGAACCCCAGTTCGCTCCTAACCGGACCCCCAGACACCCGGGCACGGCACTCGGACCGACACCGTTTCAACCGAAGACGTGCTGTTGTGCCAGTACAGGTTCGCCGAAAAGATCAGCATTCCCTGCGACACGTGAGGCGGCTCATCAGCTGGGTTGGGGGTCGACGAGGAATAGAACTGTGATCCCGAAAGGTCAGAGGAGCCAAAGGCGAACACTTCCGGTGTTTGGCCGATGACGAGGTTGCTGATCTCGAATGGGATACCCCCGACGACATAGTCAATCTGCATGATGCCCTGGCACGTGCCATCTGGGCTGTCGGTTGTCCACAGCCCGAGACACGTCGATCCAGCTGTACCGGAAAACACCCCTTTCATCGCGATCGACGCGCCCGTGACCGGCGATGGACATACGGCCGGGAACGCCACGGGCTCAGCCGCCGCTTGGGCCGATGTGTTTCCGACGGCGGTGACGATCAGTCCCATGGGCAACGCCAGTTGTGCGGCAAAGGTGCTCGCGCAGTAGATGGGCGGGCATGACTGCGGCACGAAGGCTCTGATGGTTACGTCGAAGCCGTGCTTGACCATCTCCAGCACCAGGCCGTTGTTGCCGCCGGGAACCAGCCTGGTTCTGGCCCCCTGCACGTATCCGCGCTGCAACAGTTGCTGGCTGTACCAGTTGAAAACACTGTCAGCGCGGGCGCTGACGGCATAAACCAGGGTGGCTCGATCGCTCTCGTCTTCCTTGATTCCCCAGTTGACGGCATCGGGATCGCGGGGCAGGGTCACGCCGATGTGCGGTGCCTGATAAGCGGGCGGCTCAGGTGCTCTGCCGGTAAACGATCCGCCACCGTAGCCGAATCCGCCTGATAGGAAATAGCCGCCACCATACCCGAGCGCTCCCGGATACGTGAGGTTCGCCAGGTCGAGGAGCTCGCTCTTGTTCGACACAGCGTGCTTCAGCGGTGAAACGATAGGAACCTCGAGCGCCCCCTTCCCAGTGGTTGCCTCCCAGTGCCAGCGGCCATTAAACGCATCTGAAACGGCCGCGATCTCGAGCGTTCCGCTGGCATCGCCTTTCCCATTGATCACGCCGGTGAGGTGAACGACGTGCTGCTTTGCGCTGCCGTCAGCCGCGATCAGTTGGGCTGTCAGCGAAGCGTCCATATTTTGAGTGGTAATCGGTCTGGAGCTTGTGTCGTGCGCGATGAGAAACGGAAAGGCAAATCCAGTTCCCTGCGAGCCGGGGATCACGTCGGAGTAGAGGATGATGTCGCCTACTGATCGGTTTCCGGACAAGACGGTGAAGCCCAGCTCGAATATCGGAGCCGGGCTCCCACGCGTGGCGATGGTGCCGTTGTAGGAGCCCGATCCGTTCGGACAGCGATATCGAACGTGATACGTGGCGTCCGGAAAGACCAGTTGCGCGGCCGTTGCTCCCGCGGCGTCGGACGTCACATCCCTGACGGTGCCCGTATCCTGCTCTGCGAGTGCCTTGAGTTGGTCAATGCTGACGAAGGCGGCTCCGCCATTGCGCGGCTCGAATTTGAAATCATTGGCAAACGCCGGACCGACGGTTGGTTCGCTGTTTGGATTTAGCCAGGTGAGCGTCTCGGTGGTTACGGTTCCGTCCGAACGGCAGACGATGGTCGCCTGGGCGTTTTCGCCGGATCCCGTGATGATCGCTTGGCCGGGGGCAGAACTCGCCCCGCCCGGTGAGGCGCAGCCGATCAGCGATAGGACGATAGCCGCGGCTGAGAGGCATCCGGCCAGGTGTCGAGATCGGGTTGACATGACGGAAGCTATACCTGTTCCAGTGCGACCCGTCCCGGCTTGAGTCCCTTGCTCGCGCCCGTAACGATTCCGCAACGGCCTTGGGTGGGCCCTCTGCGACGGGACTGGCCCGTCGGCATGTCATGCAAGGCGCGGCCGACTTGCTAATCGCTATCGCCAAGCTGCGGAGCGCGGTCTTCAGCCGGGCGACGGCCTTAGTGGGATCGTTTATGGAGTCACGGCCTTGATTCCCGCAAGTGCCGGGACGGTCGGGATTTGTCTTGCGGTTTCTCTCGCTCCTGCCCATGGTGGTTTGGTTCGTACTGGTCATCATCAGGATCGTCGACACTCGCTAGCATGAGTTCGTGACCGTCGATCTATTCGCTGGCATCCCAGTGCGCGATTATGCCGCGGCCGCGGCCTGGTACGAGCGACTCCTCGGCGCCCCGCCGGCATTCCTGCCCAACGACCGCGAGGCGGTGTGGAAGGTCGCCGAAAACCGGTACATGTACATCGTGGTCCGACCCGAGCATGCCGGGCACGCCATGCACACAGTGTTCGTCAGCGACTTCGATGCCCGGATCTCCCAGGTCGCCCAGCGCGGCCTCGACCCGGCCGAATGCGAGACCTACTCCAACGGCGTCCGCAAGGCCACCTTCCGCGACCCGGACGGCAACGAGATCGGATTCGGCGGCGCCCCGGCCTGACCTCATGTGGTTGCCGGCCGAGGTGCGCTGAAGAAGCTCCAGATCACGCTATTCGCATTAGGGTGCGCATGTTCGGCCGTCCTGCTGAGCTTCGCGGGCAGTGTCTCCGAACTCTGGGTCAAAGACCGGACCACTACAGCGGTCCGGCCTCGCCCAGGATGGGCTCCTACTTCGAGGAGCTCCTAAAGACTTTGCCCAGAGAGCGGGAGACGGGACTCGAACCCGCGACAGCCTGCTTGGAGGGCAGGTGCTCTACCAGCTGAGCTACTCCCGCATCGACCGGTATTCTATCCGGCCTTCGGCAAGTCGACGCAGCGATCGGTAGATGGGCCTTTGCGACGTTAGGGTCGGTCGTCGATCCAGGCTTCGCCTTCGGTGTAGACCTCTTTCTTCCAGATCGGCACCGTGTGCTTCAGTTCGTCGATCAGCCATTCGCAGGCATCGAATGCCTCCCCCCGATGGGAGGCCGCGACCGCGATCACGACGCTGACCTCTCCAACCTGTAGCGTGCCCGTGCGGTGCACGACGGCCAGGTCCGAGATCGGCCAGCGCCGGCGTGCCTCGTCCGCCAGCTGCTCGATCTGCTTTTGCGCCATCGAGCCGTAGGCCTCATACACCAGCGCCCGTACCCGCTTGCCGCGCGAATGCTCGCGAACGATGCCCTGGAACACGACCAGCGCGCCGTCCGCGTCGCTGCGGATGCGGCCGGCGATCGCCGTCGGGTCGAGCAGTTCCTCGCTCAGCGCCACGACCCCGCGACGCTCGCGGACGGCGCCGCCGCTCACCGGCGGGATGACGGCGAGCTCATCACCCTCCTTCAACGGGTCGTCCCAGCCGGCATATTCCGAGTTCACGGCGCAGCGGAAAGACCGGGGCAGCGGCCCCAGGTCGTAGCGCGTGCTCAGCTGGCTCCAGGCATCCGCCGCAGTGGCGCCGGCCGGGAGCGTCAGCTCGACGTTGGGCTGCCCGACCAGTTCGCGTGGCTTGGCGAAGAGCACCACCCGCACCTTCATTGGCGAAATCATATCCCCGGCCCTCGAGCGAACTTGGGCACAATCAGTTTGTCGACGGTCAGGTCCGCGGCAAAGGTCAGTCGGGCCATGGTCCGCTCGGTGCCGCCGAACTGGGGCCGGGTCGCCGTTCCCGGGTTGATGAAGCGGGTGCGGCCGATCCGCTCATCTCGCCAGCGATGGGTGTGGCCGTGGATCACGATGTCGAAGCCGGTCGCCCAGCGCGCCCACCGTTTATCCAGGTTGTGGACCATCCCGAGGCGCCACCGGCCGATCGTGCCCTCGATCTTCGTCGGGTAGCTGGGGTCGTTGGGCGCGTTTCCGTTCACGACCACGAGCCGCCCAAGTTGGCGCAGCCCCAAGAGAACCTCCTCGCTGCCCCAGTCACCCGCGTGCCAGATCTCGTCCACGCCAGCGAATTCCCTGGCCACGTGGGCCAGGAGTGCCGGGACATCGAAGCTGCCCTGCGTGTCCGCGATCAGGCCGATCTTCATCGAAAGAGGTCGGTCGCCGGATCCCGAAGCAGCTCGCGTACGCTGCCCTCCCCGGCCACCCGCGCGCCGCGGATCAGCGCGACGGGAATCCGATCGAGCTTGCCCATCACCAGCTCCCCGGCGGAAGCGAGCTCATCAGCGACCGCGAGCTCGGTGCCCTGCAGCTGGTAGCCGGCGGGATCCTGCTCCCCTCGGTAGTCGCGCAGCGCCACGACGCCGGCCGCCCCGATCGCCACGTTGACCTGCCCTTCACGCCAGGGACGCCCGAAGCTGTCGGAGATCACGACCCCGACCGTCGCCCCGGTGAGCTCCCGCAAACCGTCCCGCAGCAGCCGCGCAGATTCATCGGGGCGTTCCGGGAGCAAGACCACCAGTTCCGTCCCGCCCGTGTTCGATCGATCGACACCGGCGTTCGCGCAGACAAAGCCATGCCGGGTCTCCGTGATCATCACGCGGGGCGCCTCGCGAACGACCCGCACCGACTCGCCAAGGATGACTTCAACGTGCCGCGGGTCGTACCCGATCCGGTGCCCGATTTCGGTCGCCCGAGCCGACGGCTGCACCTCATCAAGCGAGACGACGCGGCCTTCCGCCTTCGACACGATCTTCTGCGTGACGACGACCACATCGCCGGGCTCGAGTGACAGCCCGAGCCGCTTGACGCCCTCGACAATCAGGCGTGCCAGCGGTGCCCCGGTCGCGATTTCGGGAAGTCCCGGAACCGGATAGATCGAAACCGGACTCAACCGCGGGGCGGCGTCGCAGCAAGAACACGGTCGGCGACCTCGAGTTCCGCCAGGAATTGCCGGGTCGCCGTCTCACGATTGAGCCGCATGAAGGCGACAATGTCATCCGGCCGGTCCAGATCGTAGCGCAGGCCCTCGACTTCCCTGACCGCGAGACTGCGGTTCGCGCGCCTTGCCTCAGCCTGATGGAGGTTGAAGCTGTCCTCCCCGAACCGGAGAGTGATGGCATGCGGCGGCACGAGGCGCAGACCATTGGTGCCGGTGCATTCGCGGTCGGGCGCCAGTAATACTTCGATCTCCGGCCGGTAGCTACAGAACTCCTGGAGTTCCTCTGCCGTCACCGCGGGCACGTCCCCAGGGACGGTGCAGGCGGCCGTATAGCCGCGCTCCCAAGCGGCGGCGAAACCCTGCTGCACGGCGGCGCTCTGCCCCTGGCTCACCCGGTCGGTCAACGGCTCGAGGCCAAACCGGCGAGCCTCGTCCAGCAGCTCGGCGTCATCCGAGATCACGAACCGCCCGTAGGGGTGCAGCGACGATACTGCGCCGAAGACGTCGCGGGCCATGGTCAGGGCGAGGCGCAATCGATCGGCTTCGCTCAGCACCGCCTCGAGCCGGTATTTCGCCCGCCGAGGCGACTTGACCGGAACGACGATCGCGAGCATCATGCGGCCGCCGGCTGCCGCAAGAGGTCCAGTGCGGCGGAGGCTACCTGACGCGCCGAGTCGGTGTCATCCAGGAGGGTCGGCTGGACCGCGATCCGGTAGCCGAGGCCGGCGATCGCCGGGGCCAGGGCGGAATCCGCCGTATCCATCACGAACCCGGTCGCAATATCCCGATAGAGTTCGGCGACCCCGAGCGCATCCGGACGGATCCCCTGGGCTCGCATCAGCTCGACGGTGGGCCCTTTCACCGCGCGCCCGGCGATCAAGGGCGAAATGGCGACGGTTCGACCTCGAGTAGCGGCCAGCAATGCGCGCATGCCGGGGACGCGCAGGATCGGTCCGATGCTGATGCTCGGATTGCTGGGGGCGATCAGCACCAGGCGAGCCACCGACAGCGCCTCGGCGATGCCTGGCGCCGGGCGAGCCTTTTCCAGGCCGGTCCAGTAGATCGCGTGCACGGCTGGACGGCACCGTTCGCGAACGAAGTACTCCTGGAAGTGCAGGTCGCCGGCGTCGGTCTTGAGCCGGGTTTCGATCGGCGCGTCAGTCATCGGGAGGACGCGGCTGTGCACACCCAGGCGGTCGGCCAGCTCCGCCGTCACGGAATGCAGTGGAACGCCCGAGGTGAGCCGCCCGGTTCGGTAGAGGTGGGTGGCCAGGTCGCGATCGCCCAGCTGGAACCAGGAGGCCTCGCTCAGCCTCGCCAGGGCCGCCTGGGTGGTAAAGGTATCATCCCGAATTCCCCAGCCCCGCGTTTCGTCGGCCAGGCCGGCAAGCCAGTAGGTGACCGTGTCGAGATCGGGCGCGATGTACAGGCCATGCCACCACAGGTCGTCGCCGGTGTTGCCGATGACGACGATCTCGTCGGGCGGCACCACCCGCACGAGGCCTCGCAGCAATCGCGCCGCGCCGACGCCGCCGGCAAGGACGACGACGGGCCCGAGGCTCATTCCAGCATCATAGGAAACGATGTCCCTGTTCCAGGCGCTCGTATTGGCGTTACTGCAGGGCGTTACCGAGCTCTTCCCGGTGAGCAGCCTCGGCCATACGGTGATCCTCCCGAAGCTGCTCGGCTGGAACATCAACCAGGCCGACCCCACCTTCCTGGCCTTCGTGGTGCTGCTCCATGTCGGCACCGCCACGGCGCTCGTCATCTATTTCTGGCGGGACTGGCTCGCCATCGTCCGGTCGGTGCTCCGGAGCATGATCGACGGCCGCATGCACGGCACCCCTGACGAGCGGCTCGGCTGGCGGCTGATCGCCGGCACCGTTCCGGCGGGCGTCGTCGGCGTCCTGTTCCAGAAGCAGGTGCAGAGCCTGTTCGCCAACCCCCAGGCGGCCGCGGTCTTCTTGATCATCAACGGCGTCATCATGTTCGTCGGCGAGCGCGTTCGGCGCCGCGCCGTGGCCGAGGACCTCGGACGCACGCGGCTCGATGGACTTCCCGTCCGCACCGCGGTTGGCATCGGCTCGGCGCAGATCCTGGCGCTACTCCCCGGAATTTCGCGCTCGGGCAGCACCATGGTCGCCGGCCTGCTCGCCAACGTGACGCATGAGGCCGCGGCCCGGTTTGCCTTCCTGCTCGCGACGCCGATCATCTTCGGTGCCGGCGTCTTGAAAATTCCCGACCTCTTCACCCCGACCGCCCTGCCGCATTTGCCGGTCTATTTGCTCGGTGGCGTGGCGGCGGGGGTCGCGGCCTTCCTGAGCGTCGCCTACCTCATGCGATACTTTCGGGTGGGACGGCTCGATCCATTTGCGATCTACTGCGCGGCGTTCGGGATCGTTTCGCTGATCCTGCTGAGCCGCTGATATCCAGGAGGACACATGCAAGACAACCCCATACACAACAACCCGATGGCCTTCTGGGCCGGCCTCGTGCTCTTCTTCATCGGGCTGCTCGCGTTGGCGTTTTATCTCTTCGTTCGGACCGCCCAGGAAAGCCTGATCATGCCGGGGCCAACGTTGCGGCCGAAGCACATCATCCTGGCGCTCGTCATCGCCGCCGCCGGCGCGGTGATCGCGTCCTTCGCCCGGCCACGCAGACCGTCCACGTCGGACGCACCCCGCTACAATCCCTAGGCGGAAAATAAGCGCGTGGCGCAAATCGGCTATGCCGCCATGCTCGAGCAGTTCCATCCGCGGGACCTGATCGGCTTCTGCGAGAAGGCGGAAGCCTCCGGGTTCTCCGGCGTGATGGCGGCCGACCATGTCCAGCCCTGGATCCCGCAGCAAGGGCAGGCGGCGTTCGTGTGGTCGTTCATGTCGGCGGCGGCCGAGCACACCCGCGGTGACATCGGCCCGGGCGTCACCTGTCCTTCGTTTCGCTCGCATCCGGCGATCGTCGCCCAGGCGGCGGCCACCATGACCGCCATGTACCCTGGCCGTTTCTGGCTCGGTCTGGGATCCGGCGAAGCACTGAACGAGCACCTGGTTGCCGGCTACTGGCCAGAAGTGGCGGAGCGCATCAGCCGGATGTTCGAATCGATCGAGATCATCCGCAAGCTCTTCACCGGGAAGGACGTCAAGCACGCGGGCGAGTTCTACAAGATGGAGACGATGCGGCTCTGGACCATGCCTGAGCAGCCTCCGCCCATCTACGTCGCCACCGCCGGGCCGGTGACCGCCGAGAAGACCGGCCGTTTCTGCGACGGATTGATCACCGTCGGCGCTCCCGAGGAAAAGATCGAGCGCGTCTTCGAGCGCTTCGAGAAGGGCGCCCGCGAGGCAGGGAAAGATCCGTCGACCATGCCCAAGATCCTCCAACTGCACCTCTCCTGGGCGCGCACCGACGAGGAAGCGCTGCGGAATGCGCTGACGGAATGGCCCAACGGCGGGATGAAGTTCCCGAAGGCCGACATCCGGTCGCCGAATGATTTTGCGCAGATGGCAAAGCTGGTCCGGCCCGAAGACTTCGAGGGCCGCATGCTGATCTCGTCCGATCCGGATGCCCATGCTCGCGAGATCCAGAAGTTCATCGACCTCGGGTTCGATCGCGTCTATCTGCACAACGTCGGACGAAATCAGCTCGAGTGGATTGACGTCTTCGGAAAGCAGGTCCTCCCCCGCCTCCACTAGGCCAGATCCCTACAGTCAGCCCGACGACGGCCCTGATTCGGCCACTTGCTTCAGGTACGCGTTTCGCCGGCGCAAGAGCGCAGTCATATAGCGCCGAAGGAAGAGTCGATCGGCCAACCGTCCGAGCGGCCCAAGGGGCGCGGTGTAATCAAAGGTGTCGACAATCAGGGTCCCACCTTCGGCCGGGAGGAACTGATGCTCGTGGCGAAAGCGCCGAAAAGCACCACGTACCATTTCGTCGACGAACCGACGCGGCGGATCGAACTCGGTGATGCGAGATGTGAGCCGCTGCCGCACGCCGAAGTGGGTCGCCTCCCACGTCACCTCGTCGCCAGCCCCCAACCGGCCGGACGTCACGCCGGCCACCGCCCGCTCGTGGGAGGACGCGGTCGAGCGCTGATGGAGGTCGATATCGCGGGCAAGATCGAAGCAGCGAGCCGGCGGAGCCGCAACGGGCGTCCGGAGGACGATGATCGGCATGGCGGCCAGCCGAGCCTAGCGCCGTTGCGGTAGTGGGAGTTTGCGGCCGCGGACCTCGATGAACGCCGGGAACAGCGTGTCCAGGTGCGCCTCGCTGCCACGCTCGGCGTCGGGCTCCGGTGGTCCAGGCGAAAACTCCCAGAGGCCATCGACCACCATGCCGGCGGCCGCCATCCCATTGATGATGGTTTCGAAGCGATGGCCAAACTCGATGGTGGGCGCCACCAGCTTCTTGCTGCCCAGCGTCCAGGTCATGTCCCACTCACTGACGTAGGGCACCGGCTTGTCCTCGAAGTAGCTGATCTTCGGTCGCCACCCGCCATCCTTAAAGGTTCCATACAGCCGCAAGGTCGTCGGATGCATGGTGGACAGCAGGTAGGTGCCACCCGGCGCCAGCACCCGACCGACCTCTTTGAGCACACGGACGGCGTCATCCGTAAAGACCAGCGAATGACAGTGCCAGACCACCTCAAACGACCCATCCTTGAACACCGAGAGGTCCTTCATGTTGCCGCGAACCAGGCGAATCTTGACCCGCTGGCGCCGCGCCAGCTCGCGCACGGTCTTCAGCTGGGTCGGCGAGATGTCAAAGACGGTGGTCTGCGCGCCGAGCCTGGCGAAGATGATGGGATCCCAGCCGCCGCCTGCCGCCAGGCCGAGGACCCGCGCGCCGTCCAGGCGCACGCCCTTGAGCCGGGCGCGTGGGTCCATGAAGCGGCGCATGCCGGCCCTGGTCTTCGGTGGCCGGCCGAAGGGACGGGTGTAATTCATGCCGGCCTTCGCGAGGCGTTCCCACATCTGCCGGTTGTGCTCGGCGATGCGATCCCTCATCGAGTGGGCATGGTAACGAATCGCAGAGCCGGCTCAGGCCTGTGACAATCCGCGCCCCGCATTGACCGCCGGGGCGCCGCCGGCTAGTATTTGAGCATGCGCTCAAAGCAGTCGCTCAAAACGGCAGGTCGCGGATCGGCGAAGCCGGGGCCGGCGGCGGTGCGCGCGCGGCGCGGCGCCGCCCGCGCGCAGGGCGCCAGTGGTTCCGCCACCAAGCGCCGGCTCGTGGAGGCGGCGCTCAGGACGCTTCGAACCCACGGCTTTCCGGGGACGACGGCCCGGGCGATCGCCCGCACCGGCAAGCTCAACCAGGCGCTGATCTTCTACCACTTCGGCAGCCTCGATCGGCTGCTGCTGGCAGCCCTCGACCTGACCAGTGCGCAACGACTCGCCCGCTATCGGTCCGCCCTTGCGAACGTCACTTCCCTGACCGACGCGGTGGACGTGATGTCGCGTCTCTACGCCGAGGACGTCGAGGTCGGCCACGTCGCCGCGGTGCAGGAGATGGTGGCCGGCGGCTCGTCCGTCCCCGGGCTGAGGCCGGAAGTGGTCGCGCGGATGGAGCCCTGGGTGCGGTTCGCGGACGACGTCATCACGCGGCTACTCAAAGGGACGTTTCTCGAGTCCGTTCTTCCCACGAAGGACTTTGCGTATGCCGCCGTCGCCCTCTACTTCGGGATCGAGACGCTCACCCACCTCAACGGCGACCGCGGCAGGGCGGAAGCGCTCTTCGACACGGGTAAGCAACTGGCGCCGATCGCCGACGCTGCGCTGACCTCAGCGAGCTGGACAGGAGAGAAACCATGAAGGCGCCGATCGACGTCGTGACCGGCGCCTTCAGCTACAGCGGCCGGTTCGTAGCCGCTCAGCTGCTCGAGCGCGGCCGGGGCGTCCGCACACTGACGAACCATCCGAAGCCCGCTGATCCGCTCGCGCCACGGATTCCGGTCTACCCGCTGAACTTCGAGGACGGCGATGCTCTCGTCAGTGCGCTGAAAGGCGCTGATACCCTCTACAACACCTACTGGGTGCGGGCGCCTCGCGGCAGTCTCACCCACGCGATCGCCGTCGACAATACGAAGCGCCTGATCGACGTAGCGCGCCGCGCCGGCATCCGGAGATTCGTCCACACGAGCATCGCGAATCCGGCGGCATCGAGCCTGTCGTACTACCGCGGTAAGGCCGAGCTCGAAGCGGCGGTCCGGTCCTCGGGTCTGTCTTACGCCATCGTCCGTCCCACCCTGCTCTTCGGCGAGGGTGACGTCCTGATCAACAACATCGCATGGCTGCTTCGGCACCTTCCGGTGTTCGGGATCCCGGGCGATGGCCGCTACCGGTTGCAGCCGATGCACGTGCGCGACCACGCCGCCGTGCTGGTCCAGGCCGGCACGGAGTCGATGGATCAGATCGTCGACTCCGCCGGTCCTGAGATCTTCACCTTCGACGAGTTGGTCCACCTCCTCCGCGGCGCCATGCGCCTCCGTACCGTCGTGCTCCACATGCCGCCGGCCGTCGCGATGCTCGGGGCCACCCTGGCCGGCAGGCTCACCGGCGATATGCTGCTGACGCGCGATGAGCTCGATGACCTGATGCGCGACATTCTGATCTCGCATGAGCCGCCGCGCGGTCGGACCCGCCTCATCGACTGGTTACGGACAAACGGCGATACGGTCGGGCGCGTCTACGCCTCCGAGGTCGCACGGCACTATCGGCGGCCCAGCAACCCAACGAAGGAGGCCGCCTGATGCGCACCGCCCAATCCCCCTGGCGACGCCTTCCCGCATCGGCGGTTGGCGGCGGCATCGTCTGGCTCGCCCTGGTCGCCAGCCGGCTCGGCGGCCTGACCCACCTCACCTTGATCGACCTGCTCTTCCTGCTGGCGCCGCTGATGATCGCCCCGCTCGGGCTTGCGCTGATCACCTTCGATGAGGGCCTGCCTTCGAGCCTCCTGACGGCGGCGCTGCGGATCCAGCCCGTCGGGGCGGTGCTCGCCGTGGTCGCCTTCCTGCTTCCAATCGGTCTGCCAGCCGCCATCCTGGCATCGGCGTGGTTGCTGGTCTGCGTCATCGCCGCCCTGGGCGCGCTCGCCTACCTGATCCGGGGCCGCTCGCTGCACCCGGTCCGGCTTGCGACGGCGGCCGCGGTCGGCTTCATGGCGTTCGGCGCGATCTGGCTGGTGCTCTCGCGGGCCGGCATCGCGCCGATCGGGCTGTCCCCCATCATCGTCGAGATGACCGCCGTGCACTTCCACTTCACCGGCTTTGCGGCAACCCTCATGGCCGCACTGGTCCTCGGCGGCTTGCGCGAGGAGCGTGGGACCTCACGGCGCATCGCGACCCTGGCCGCGCTGCTGATGATCGCCGGCTCACCCGTGCTGGCGGCGGGCTGGGCCACGCCCTTCCACGTCCTGCAGGTGGCCGGCGCCATCCTGGTGGCGACCGGCGTCATCGCCGGCGCGGCCGTCGCCTTCTTCAGAAGCCGAAGCCTCGTCGAGCCGACGCCGGCCCGCGTCCTTCTCCGCGCGTCGGCCCTCGCGCCGCTCCTCCCGATGATGCTGGCCGTGGAGTACAGCGCGGGTCACGTCTTCGGGTTTCCGACGCTCGACATCCAGGGCATGGCGCTGGTCCACGGTGATTTGAACGCGCTTGGCTTCAGCCTGTTAGGACTGGTCTCGTGGTCGCTCGGCCGCTCCGCCTATCGCGAGACGGGCGCGGTTTCGCGCAGCGCCGGGAGGATCTCGCTCATCGGCTAGCTTTGCGTTTGCGGTCGACGTAGTCGAGCAGCACGTAATCGCCCAGCCGGTCGGCGCTGGCGAAGAAGGCGCGGCCGCCGTTCATCCGGGTCATCTGCTTGACGAACGACACCAGGTGATAGTCGTTGTCGAGCATGAAGGTATTGATCACGATGTGCTCCCGGGTGCAGCGTTGCACCTCTAAGAGCGTTCTCTGGAAGGTCTCCGGCAGGGGCGGATAGAAGAAGACCGCTTGCTGGCCCTCCATGTGCGCGGTCGGCTCCCCATCCGTGACGATGATGACCTGCTTATTGCCGGTCTGGTGCCGGTTCAAAAACTGCCGCGCCAACATCAGGCCGTGCTGGATGTTCGTGCCGTAGATCGACTCGTTGTAGGTCAGCTCCGCGAGCTGATGGGACTTGACCGGACGGGCATAGTCACTGAAGGCGATCACCTGCAGGAAATCGCGCGGGAACTGGCTGCGGATCAGTGCGTCGAGCGCGAGCGCGACCTTCTTGGCAGCATAGAAGTAGCCGCGCAGCGGCATCGACCGGCTCATGTCGATCATCAGCACGGTCGCCGACCGGGCGCTGAACTCCGACCGGTAGACCTCGAAGTCGTCGGTCTTGAGGTGGATCGGCTGCTGCGAGCCGTCGCGGCGGAGCGCGTTCATGAGCGTCTGCTCGACGTTCAGGTTGAAGGCGTCACCGAACTCGTAGACCTTCGTCTCATCCGAACGCTCCGAGCCGAGGCCGCGGACGCTGATGGGGTGGTCGCCAAAGCGGTCGCGCTTCAAGCGGGCATACAGATCACGCAATGCCTTCTGGCCGATGCGGCGCATGCCGCGCGGCGTCAGCTCCATGCCGCGCCGGCCGCGCTGCACGTATCCCTTCTTCTCCAGCTGGGAGGCCAGCTCGCTCATCTGGTCGGCCGCCTGGCGCGCATCCGGCCCGAGCACCTGCTGGAGCTGCTGGGACTGCTCCGGCGTCAGCTGGCGCCCCTGGTAGCCCTCGCGCAGGGCCGCTTCGAGGTCCTCGATACTCTGCAGCCGCTCCATCAGCGAGAGGGCTTCCTGTAGCGGCAGCGACTCGGAGCCATAGAAGGCATAGCGGCTGCCCAGCCCGGGGCGGGGTGACAGGAGCTCGAGCTGCGCCGCCAGCTCCGCCATCTGTTCCTGCAGCTCGGGGTCGCTCAGCGTTGCGGCGAGCAGATCCTGCATCTGCTGGCGCATCTCCGGCGACAGCGACTGCATCAGGGACTCCATCTGCGCCATCTGGCGCTCCAGGTGCTCGACCAGCTCGTCGAGCGTCTTCGGTGGGTTGGGACCGAAGAAATGGCCGAAGCGCTGCATGAACTGCTCGAACTTCGGCGGCTTGCCCTCCAGCCGGTCACGCAGCATCTGGTTGAGCGCTTTCAGCATCTCCTTGATCTCGCCGAGGTGCTCGGGCCGCAGTTGCTGCATGGTGCGAGTCATGTTTTTGAAGTAGGTCTGCGAGACCTGCTGCTTGAGCTGCTCCATGAGCTGCTGGAAGGCCTGCGCCGCGCCTTCATCCATGAACTCGTAATCGTTGAGTTGCCGGATCGCGCCGCCCACGTCCTCTGGCAGGCGGTCCAGCTCCTGCAGCTTCTTCTTGGCGATCTTCTGCAGGACGCGCTTCGCGCTCTCCGGCGCCTGCTCCAGCCGATCGTTGATGCCCTGCCGCTCGCGACGGAGGATCTCGTTCAGCCGCTCGCGGATGTTGCCGAAGACATCATTGAGGTTGTAGCGTTTCAGCTGCTGCAGCCGCTTCTGGCGCAGCCGCTCCAGCATCTCCTCGAAGCCCGGCAGTTTCCGGCCCTGCTGATCGCGCCAGCCGCGGCTCATCAATCGGTGCAGCGCGTAGTCGAAGTCGCCGCCCTGGAACAGGTCTTCGGCTAAGCGGTCGAACAGGTCCTCGGCATCGCGGCCAAACGGCTCCTGCGAACCGTCCCAACGCTCATACCGGTTCGATCGAGAGATCACTTAGCCGGCGTAGACCGCCACCCCGTCGAGCTCGGTCTTGTTGATCCGTTTGCTGAGGTGCAGCCCCTCGAGGACGAACTCCACCCCCGAGGCGGCCAGCGCCGGCCGCTTCTCGAGCCCCAGGCTCTTCAGCGCCTTCTCCATCCCGGGCAGCTCGCGCAGCATTGCGGCATAGCGTTCCGCGGCCTGCCCTTCGGAAACCTCGAAGGTCAGCCCGGCGTCGAAGCGCTGCACCAGCTCGTTGAACTGGCTGGCCTCGAAGTGGCGCCGGAAGACGTTGAGCACCGCGGTCTTGATGATCTTCTCCAGCACTGTCTGGTCGTCGCCCTCTTCCCAGGTCTCCATCTCGAGCTTGCCGGCGCTCGAGGGAATGATGGACGGCAGATCGGTGATCCGCGGAACCGCTTCGGTCTCGCCGGTTCGCAGCGCGCGGCGCGAGGCGTTCGACACCAGGTTCTCGTAGTTGGTGATCGAGATCCGAACGCTCACCCCAGAGCGCTGGTTGATTTTCGGGCTTCGCCGCGCCAGTTGCGTCACTTCGGCGACGATCTCCTTCATGAAGTCGGGCATGGTGACCGAAAGATCACGGTCCTGGAAATCGGTGCGCTCCTGCTCCACGATCCGGATCTCGTCGTCGACGTTGCGGGGGTAGTGGGTGCGAATCTGCGCCCCGAAGCGGTCCTTGAGCGGGGTGATGATGCGGCCGCGGTTGGTGTAGTCCTCGGGGTTGGCGCTGGCAACAACGTAGACATCGATCGGGAGGCGGAGCTTGAATCCGCGGATCTGCACGTCGCGCTCCTCGATCAGGTTCAAAAGCCCAACCTGGATCCGCTCGGCCAGGTCGGGGAGCTCGTTGATGGCGAAGATGCCGCGGTTGGTGCGGGGCACGAGACCGTAATGGATCGTCAGCTCATCGGCGAGATACTTGCCCTCCGCGACCCGGATCGGGTCGACCTCACCGATCAGGTCGGCGATCGAGGTATCCGGGGTGGCGAGCTTTTCGCTGTAGCGTTCGTCCGGGGTGATCCAGCGCACCGTGACCCGGTCACCCTGGGCGGTGACGCGGTCGCGGCAGGCACGACAGATCGGGACATAGGGGTTGTCATTGATCTCGCAGCCCTCGATCACCGGCACCTGCTCGTCGAGCAGTTGGACCAGCGATCGGATCAGCCGGCTCTTGGCCTGGCCGCGCTCGCCGAGGAAGACGATGTCCTGACCAGACAGGATGGCATTCTCGATCTGGGGGATGACGGACCCCTCGTAGCCGATGATGCCCCGGAAGAGCTCCTCGCCGGCCTTGATCTTGCGCACCAGGTTCTTGCGCATCTCCTCCTTGACGGGAAGGACGCGGTACTCGCTCTGTCGCAGCTGGGCAATGGTCGTGGGATAGGCCAAGGGACAACCTCTAATGGAATGGTGATGATGCCTGCCCAGATTCTACGAGGCGCGGTTTCTCACGCCCCTGTTTCAGTTCGGCTTTTGCGCTCCGAGCTGTTCCTCGATCCCCGGCGCATAGTCCGGCCACCGCGCGGCCAGCGCGCGCAGCAGACCAAAGCACCCCGCCAGCATCATGTCGCCGTGCGGCACGGCCAGGTACGGATGCAGCCGCGAGCCGTCGAGCAGCGCGCGTCGGGGCCCGATCACGGTGAGCAGCTCTGGTGGCGCCGAGGCCGTGCCCACCTGCAGGGCGCCGTGTCCCATGTCATCGAAAACTGCCTGGTTGGAGAGCGTGCCCGCCGCCAACGCGTGGAGATACCCCTCGAGCTTGGCGTTGGTGAGCTCGCCGGTGTGATGCTCCAGCAACCCGCGGATCTCGCGCCCCTCGAGGAGCGCCGCGATGGTATGGAAATTGCCGAGATTGGCGATCATCACGCGCTCGGTCGATCGCACGCGCGTGTCCTCCAGGGCGCCGAGGACGGCCGCCGGTCCCGTGTCCATGACGAAGAGCGGCTCCGAACCGGTCCAGCTGCTGGCGACGGCGCGCATCCGGGTCATTCGCTCGGGGATCTCGACGGCGAGGAAGCCAAAGCCGGTAAGACCGATGCCTCGCTGGACCTGTTCGCGCAGGTAATCGAATCGAAAGCGGCGGTCACTGACGCCCGGCGGCGCGGCGCCGTGGTCGAAGACGGCGACGGCAATGGCGTCGAACGCGGTGCTCACGCCGAACGCGCGCAGTGCCGCCATCAGCTCCGACGTGTAGACGTCGCGTAGCACGAGCCGCCGGGCGGCGCCGGCGCCATTCGGCGAATCGACGATCCGGATGCCCATCGCCGTCACCCGTTCGAGGTCGTCATCGAACGTCCTGGCCGCATCCGAGGTCGCGTAAACCTTCAACCCGGCCTTGAGATGCGCCTCCACCGCCCAGTGGTCCGGACCGCCGCCCATGGTGACGCCGGTCAGGAGCAGGTCGGCCTTGTCCGCGGTGGCCTGCTTGACGCGCTCCGCCAGCAACGCCGTCGGGGACGGCATGATCAGCTGAACCGCGTTCTCGATCAGGGTGCCGGGTTCGAACACCAGGATGTCCTGGGTGCCGGTCCCGACGTCGATCGCGAGGATGCGTGGCCCGCTCATTCCGTCGCTTCCCTGCCGAAAGCAAGCTCGGATGTCACTTTTCCGTTCATTCGGTAGTCCATGCCGACGCTCGCCAGCCTGGTCTGCCCAAAATGCCACGGCCCGCTCACGGGCGACCCCGGGCGCGCGCTTCGCTGCGTGCGGGACGGGGCTCGGTATCCGGTCGTCGATGGCATTCCGTCCTTCATCATGCCCGGCCCCGAGCCGGTTGCGCTACCCGGGTGCGCCCTGAGCCTCGTCCTCCCCGCCCTGAATGAAGCCCAGAACCTGGACCGGATCCTGCCCGAGCTCAAAGAGGGGCTGGCGGCGCTGGGCCCCACCAACGAGATCATCGTGGTCGACGGCGGTTCCAGCGATGGCACCCAGGAGGTGGTGCGCAAGCACGACGTCCGCCTTGTCAGCCAGAAGCTTCCCGGGTTTGGCGGCGCCTACCGCGCCGGCTTCGAGCAGGCGCGTGGCGAGTACGTGCTGACCCTCGACGCGGACGGGTCGCACGATCCCGCGTTCCTCGCCGACCTGTGGACCGCCCGCGGTGAGGGTGACGTCGTGATCGCCTCCCGCTACGTCCCTGGCGGAGCGGCCCAGATGCCGGCCTGGCGCCGAGTGCTCAGCCGCGTGCTGAACACCACCTTCGGCCGAGGCCTGTCGCTTCCGGTCCACGACCTCTCCAGCGGCTTTCGGCTCTACGGCCGGGCGGTGCTGCTGGACCTCGAGTTGAAGGCCACGGACTTCGACGTGCTGGAGGAGATCTTGATCCGGGCGCTGGCCGCCGGCTACCGCGTCCGCGAGGTCCCCTTCCGCTACCGGGCGCGGGTCGCCGGGCAGAGTCACGCCCGTCTCTTCAAGTTCGCGGTTTCCTACCTTCGAACCTTCGTCGCAATGTGGCGGCTGCGCAACTCCATCGCCTCGTCGGACTACGATGCCCGCGCCTACGACAGCATCATCCCGCTGCAGCGCTACTGGCAGCGACGTCGCTACCAGGCGATCACACGGCTGGCTGTCGGCTGCACCCAGGTGCTCGACGTCGGCTGCGGCTCGAGCCGTATTCTCGGGGCGATTCCGGGCATGATCGGCCTCGACATCCAGCTGCACAAATTGCGTTACGCGCGCCGCTATGGCAATGAGCTCGTCCATGGTTCCATCTTCGAGCTGCCGTTTGCTGATGCGACCTTCGATTGCGTCGTCTGTTCCGAGGTGGTCGAACACATCCCCGCGCAGGAGAAGCCGTTCGACGAATTGACGCGCGTGCTCAAGACCGGCGGCCGCCTGATCCTGGGGACCCCGGATTACGACCGCTGGCGCTGGCGGGCACTGGAATGGGTCTACGCGCGCGTATCGCCTGGCGGCTACGCTGACGAGCACATCACGCACTACTGCCGTGCCAATCTCGGCCCCTATCTGCAGGGGAAAGGCTTTGAAATCGAGAGCGTCGAATACGTCGGCGGGTCCGAGATGATCTTCAGCCTGAAGAAACTCGCCCCCATGGCTTCGCCGGTGTCAGCCCGCCCGGTGCGCACCGCGCTCCGCGACGCTCGAAGGACGCGCGCCGCCTAACTGCCGTCGTGCTGCCGCCGCGGCGCACCGATCACCCGGTCCCGGCTGGCGCTCGCGATCAGGACGACGGCGGCCGGGCTCGACTCCTTTCCGCGAGCTGGCGGATCCTGCTCCCGGTCAGCGATCGAGATGTCGCTGGAAGACGTCCAGGATCTCTTGCGGCGACGCCGTCATCTGGTCGACGAAATAGCCGCCGTCGAAGTCGAGGCCTTTCGCCCGGAGAAAGCCGGCGCCGGGATGGCGCTTGCGGACCGCAACCCCGGGCTTGAGCCGGTAGGCGAGCACCGTGCGGCCGCCGGCCTTGACCAGCGCGACCGCGGCTAGCTCGTCCCAGGGCAGGAGCGGGCTCTGTCCCGACCGGCGAAAGATGACGCCCTCCTCCATGAATTCGAAGTGCGGCCGGACGGGCCCGCGCATCGCGAGGAAGCCGATCAGCGGGGCGAGGATCGCGGCCCAGCCGATGCCCCGACCGGTGAGCAGGAGGATGATGCCGCCCAGCTCGGTCACCGTCGCCAGCGGCAGAAAGAGTGCCCAGGGCATCCGGGCGTTGACGACCGTCACGCCACGACGTTGACGGCGCCCGGGACGATCTCGGCGCGCAGCACGTTGCCGCGATGGACCTCGCCGTCGACCTCGAACCAGTGGACCTCCGGCGCCTTGATCTCCACCGACCGCGCCTTCCGCTGGAGCATGCTGCTGCCATCGGCGCGCTGCCGGAAGAGCCGCCAGAGCACGCTGGCACGCTCGCGGGCGGTGCGCGGCCGGTAGACGACAATGTCCAGCCAGCCGTCGTCGATCGCGATGTTCGGCCCGAACCGGAAGGGGGCGGCACCCAACATACCCGCGTTCACCACCAGAACGACCACCGCGGTCATCTGCGTCTCTTCGCCGTCCGCTCGGATGGTGCACTCGAACAGCGGCGCGCGCGGGAGCCACCAGGCACCGGCCACCAGGTACGCCGCGCGGCCAAGCCAGTACTTGAGCGCGCGAGGTGTGTATCGCATCACCGTCGCGTCGAAGCCAATGCCGGCGGCCAGTGCCGAGTAGCCATCGTTGACCCGGACCAGGTCGACCGGCCGGGTCGACGGAAAGCGCTCGAGGGCCCGCCGGGTTGCACGCCTCCAGCCCGCCGGCAGTCCCAGCTCGCGGGCCACGATGTTCGCGGTCCCTCGAGGCACGATCCCCATGGGCAGGCCCCGCTGGTGGGCCGCCGCCATCACCTCGGCCACCGTGCCATCGCCTCCGGCCGCCAGGACCAACTGAAAGGCGCGGCGACTGAGCGCGGCGCCAATCGCTTCGACGTTCAGCCCGGCACTGGTCTCCAGCACCACCGCCTCCCAGCCCAACGCCCCCGCGAGCTCGATGAGACGCCGGCCGAAATCGCTACCGGTTCGCAGCAACGCCGGGTTGACGACGAAAAGCGCCCGGCGCCGATCGGCGCCGTTCATGCCATCAACCGGTAGCCCGGCGGGTCATACGGTCGTGCGCATCGTCGAGGTGCGGGTGGCCGTCAGGCTGCACGCAGAAGACGTCGCCCGGCCGGCACACCAGGCTCTCGAACTGGATGGTCGTGTGCTCGATCTCGAACTCGTGCGCCAGCACCTCGCGGACCTCGGCCAGGATGTCTTGCGCCTGAGTCACCCGCTGGTCGTCGATCAGGAGATGGGCGCTCATCGCCCGGCTCTGCGCGCCGAGCGACCAGATGTGCAAGTCGTGCAGGTCGCGCACGCCGGGCACCCGCTTGACCGCGCTGACGACAGAATCGGTCCGTAAGTCGGACGGTGTCGACTCGAGGAGGATGTCGATGGCGGCGGCGAGGACGCGCCAGGCGCTCCAGGCGATCAGCGCCGCGATGGCGAGGCTGAGCAGAGGATCGATCGCCAACCAGCCGCTGGCGGCGATCAGCAGCCCGGCGACGACGATGCCGCCGGACGCCCAGGCATCGCTCCAGATGTGTATCAGCACGCTGCGTACCGTCAGGTCGCGCTTCATCGGTTGCAGCGAGCGAGCGATGACCAGCGAGATGACCAACCCGACGACCGCCGCCCCAGCCATGACCCCGCCGCGCACGGCGCTCGGGTGTTGCAGCCGGCGAGCGGCCTCGACCACGATGCCGATCACGATGGCGCCGAGCAGCACGGCATTGAGCAGGGCAACCAGAATGCCCACGCGATGGTAGCCGAAGGTCCGGCGCGCACTGACCGGCCGCTGGACCTGGTGAAGCGCGAAGCTCGAGAGGGCCAGCACCGCCAGGTCGGTCACCACATGACCGGCATCGCTGAGGAGAGCCAGGCTATGCGCCCAGAGCCCACCGACCACCTCGACGACCAGCACGATCGCGGTCAGAAGGAGGGCCAGCCGCACTCGGGCGGCAGCGCCGGAGCTCATAGTGGCGAGCCGCATTGGCCTTATCTTATTGCGCATCTCAAAAGAACCTGACGACCTTGCCTTCACGCCGGCGGTGGGAGAGCGGGTCCACTGGGACCAACTACCAGATACCATCCGCCGCGCCCTGGAAACCCGGCTTGGCTCGACCGTCACCGAGTCCGTTACCCAGCCCGGCGGGTTTTCACCCGGGGTCGCTGCACGACTTCGGCTGGCCGACCGCCGGCGCGTATTCATCAAAGTCATCGGATCGTGGCCGAATCCCGACTCTCCGGGCATGCACCGGCGCGAAGCGCGCATCGCCGCCGCACTTCCTGGCTCCGTCCCCACCCCGCGGTTTCTGTGGTCGTACGACGATGGCGATTGGGTGGCGATTGCCTTCGAAGATATCGACGGGCGGACACCGGTCACTCCATGGCGCGAGGAAGAGCTGAGCCGAGTCCTCGATGCCGTCACGCAGCTGGTCGAGAGCCTCACGCCCTCTCCCATCGCGGTGGAACCGATCGCGCAGCGCTTGCACGAGCAGTTCCAGGGTTGGCGGAAGTTAGGCGCGGCTACTCGGACGGGGGCCGACGACCTCGTCGGTGTTCCTGAGTGGGCACGGCGTCACCTGGAACGGCTGGCGACGCTGGAGTCGGAATGGCAGGAGGCGTCCGCCGGGCCGACCCTGCTTCACTTCGACCTACGCGCTGACAACATCCTGCTCGCGCCCGACCGGGTGCTGGTCGTCGACTGGCCGCATGGATCGTTGGGTGCGGGGTGGATGGAACTGCTCCAGCTACTGCCAAGCATCGCGATGCAGGGCGGACCAAGACCGTGGGAGATCTTCGATTCGCACCCGCTCGGCCGCCCTGCACCGGACCGAGCGGTCACCGCCGTGCTGGCGGCATTGGCCGGCTACTTCATCGTTCAATCGCGGCTGCCGGCACCGCCGGGCCTTCCAACCCTACGAGCGTTCCAGCGTGACCAGGGCATCCCCGCGCTGGAATGGCTGATGCGCCGAACTGGCTGGAAATAGCGGCTAGCGATCGACCCCGCTCAGGAGAGGGCGGCCGCGATGGGCAGGTAGAGCTGGCGATATCGAAGGTATGGCTCCACGTACGCCTCGCTCGATGAGCCCGGCGCAGCGACAAGGTCGGGCGGCGCGGCCAGTGCCGCCACCCGTTGCGCATCGGGCCAGGCACCGAAGCCAACGCCCGCGAGCATCGCGGCGCCAAGGGCCGAGACGGCCGGGGTCGTCGACGCGAGCAGCGGCTGCTCCAAGACATCGGCAAGCAGCTGACGCCACCGTGGGTCGAAGGTTCCGCCTCCGGCCAGCCGCAACTCGGTGGCAGGCACGCCAGTCGCCAGCAGTGCCTCCAGCCCCTGGCGAACGGCGAACGCGACGCCCTCCAGGGCCGCCCGCAACAGGTGGCCCCGTGAGTGGGTCAACCGAAGCCCGACCCAGGCGCCCCTCGCGTTGGGGTCGAAGTGCGGGGTTCGCTCGCCGGTGAGATACGGCAGGAATAGCAGGCCGTCCGCTCCCGGCGCGACGTTGAAGGCCTCGGCATAGACCTCGTCCCAGGTCGCGCCAAGCGTGGTCCGAACCCATTCGAGTGCGATGCCGGCGTTCTGCATCGCGGCCATCGCAAACCAGCGGTCCGGCGCGGCCGCGCGATACAGGTGGGTGCGCGCGGTGGGATCGATCGCGAGCCGATCACGAGGCGCCACCACCTGGGCGCCGCTGCCAACCGTGAGCTGCACCGGCCCGGGATCGAGCAGCCCGCCGGCGATCGCGGCCGCGGCCGTGTCGGCGGCACCCCCGATCACCGGAAGGTTGGGGCGAACCCGCAGGTGCTCGGCGGCGGAAGCGGTAAGGATCCCGCAGATCTCGACCGACTCCCGGATCGGCGCCAGGAAGTCGAGGCGCAGGTCCAGCGCCTCGAGGACGTCCCTGGCCCAGTAGTCCGTCGTCATGTCATAGAGCAGCGTGCCCGAGGCGTCGCTCGGCTCGGTCGCGGCTTCATGGATCAGGCGTAATCGCAGCCAGTCTTTTGGCTGCAGCGCCCATTGCGCCCGCCGGTACAGTTGCCGTTCATGTTCGCGGAGCCAGAGCAACATCGGGCCCGCCATCCCGCTGGCCAGCGGGTTGGCGAGCTTGCGCCGAAGATCCGGGCTCAGCTCGCGGTATGCCGCCAGCTGCTGGCGCGATCGGTCGTCGGCCCAGAGGATCGCCGGCCGCAGCGCCTGCCCGATGTCATCGCTGAGCACGACGCCGTGCATCTGACCCGCAAGCCCGATCGCCGCGATCTCGGAGGCGTGCACGCCCGCAGCCTCGGGCACGGCGATGGCGGCGGCCTCCCACCAGGCCTCTGGTTCCGTCTCGACCCAGCCGGGTTGCGGCGTCAGCAGCGAATATGCCGCGGACCCGGTGCCCACGATCGACCCGTCGAGGTCGAGCACCAGCGCCTTGAGCGAGCTCGTGCCGAGATCGATCCCGAGGAACACTGGGCGCCATGCTAATCGACGGCGGTCGACGTATTCTCGTGGGGTGGCGATGTCCGGACCCGCTCGACAGGCTCTGGAGGCGGCGGTCCGGCTGAACCCGGACGGCGCTCGCCAGCTCTACGCCATTCTTCGGACCGCTCCAGCCGCCGTCAAGCGCAAACCGGCCGATCGGTTTGGTCCGCTGGCGATGATGGTGGTTGAAGCCGCTGCGCCACGGTCCGCTGGTTCGACGCTTGGCGTCGTAGGCCGGCCGGCGCTTCCGGCGACCCTGCATCCCCAGGCTCGGCTCTTCCGCCAGGAGTGGCTGGATGACCGAATCAGCAAGTCCGCCCTCGCCGAGGCCATCGAAGCGTGCCTCCGCCGGGACGGCCAGACGGTTCCCGCGGTATCCGGCCGCTGGCACCGCATCCGCCCAAAGGGCAGCGGCCCCTGACTCGTCGAGCGCCTCAGGGCTTCGTCGGTATCAGACCGTGGCCATTCGGCGACTGAGCGGCGATGAGTGGCTTCTCCGAAGGCTGGATGATGGAATCGATCAGGCCGTAGTCCTTCGCCATCTCCGGCGTCATGAAGAAATCGCGTTCGATGTCGCGCTCCACCTGCTCCGGAGGGCGCCCGGTGTGCTTGGCGTAGATGCCGACGATGATCTCCCGCAACCGGAGAATCTCGCGAGCATGGATCTCGATGTCCGTGGCCTGCGCGGTCCGCATGCCCCCGCTCGGCTGGTGCAGCACGATCTGGCAATGCGGCAAGGAGAATCGCTTGCCCTTCGTTCCACCGACCAGGATCAGGGACGCGGCGCTGGCTGCCATCCCGGTGCACAAGGTGCTCACGGGCGGATGGACGTAGCGCATGGTGTCGTAAATCGCCAGCCCCGCCGAGATTGAGCCGCCCGGGCTGTTGATGTAGATGCTGATTTCCTTGTTGGGATCCTCGCTATCGAGGAAGAGCAGCTGCGCGATCACGAGGTTCGCGAGATCGTCATCGATCTCGCTGCCGAGAAAGATGATCCGGTCTCGCAGCAAGCGGGAGTAGATGTCATACGCGCGCTCACCGCGCGCCGTGGTCTCGATGACGTTGGGTACAAGTGCCATGAAAATGTCCTCCTTAACGGTCGAGGGTGAATCCGATTCGCCGCCTCGGCGGTGTCGTCTGCGTCGCGGCCAGGTACAAACTGAAATGGGCGACGCTCCGCAAAGCTTGCGGACGAAGGTTCGCGGTAGCGATCCGAAGTTGCACCCGGGGATCGTCGGGCCAGCTGCGCTGCTGCGCCATCGCCTCCCGGCTTCCGAGCGACCTGGCCAGGTCGAGATACAGGTCGGCAATGGGGACCTCCAGGGCTCGCGCGATGGCGAGGAGGCGCTCCGTCGAGACATCCTTGAGTCCCCGCTCCACCTCGGAGAGGTAGGCGGGAGACAGCTCAGCGGCGTCCGCCAGCGCGGTCAGCGACCGCTCGGCTTCCTCCCGCCGCCGGCGGAGCAAAGCGCCGAGTGCAACTCGAGTGGAAGCTGCGGTTTCGCTGTGAGCGTATGACATATGCCCTGGGCGCATGATATCACACCGTCGGGACGCACGACGCGAAGGTGTTTTTCCGTTACAGGAGCTATGCCTTCCCGGTTAGCCGTGCTCGGAGCAGTCAGTGCCGCCGCCGCCGTCCTCGCGGGCTGCACGTCGACGTCGGCGCTCAAACCGGCGCCTGCCGCGAGTTCTACCGCCCCGCCGTCCGCGAGCGATTCCCCGACACCGTCTCCGTCGGCGTCAGCGAGCGCGACACCCGCGCCTTCGGGCATCGATCCCGGCTTTGTGCCGGCGCTGGCGGCCATCCAGATGGTTGGGCCGCGCCTCGGCTGGGCAGTCGGCTCGCACGCCATCTTCGCGACGACAGACGGCGCCCACTGGACGAAGCAGTACGCGTCAACGGAGGAATTCGTCGGCGTCGACTTCATCAGCGCCACCATCGGGTGGGCGGTCGCGACGCGGACCCTGCTTGGCACCAGCGATGGCGGACGTTCGTGGCGTCAACTGGGCGAGCCGCGCATGCCGATTCGGTCGGTGCATTTCGTCAGCGCCTCCCTCGGCTGGGGGATTGCGGGCGGAAACGACCCGCAGCCGATCCATGGATGGTTGGTTCCTCACGACGGTGCGACGCTGGTCATCACGCGCGATGGTGGGTCGACCTGGGCGGCGCTCGGCGGGCCCTCGAACCCGCAAACCGTATGCCTCGACGAAGCAGCCCAGGGATGGGTCGGCACCACGGACGGCGTCTTCATCCTTCGGACGACGGACAATGGGTCGAACTGGAGCGAAGTGTTGGCGCGGCCGGACCAGCAGCCGCCCGCGTTGCCGCGGGCGACGCTGATCCAGTGCGCTGCGCCGCACGCCCTCTGGGTACTGTTCCTTGGAGGCGACAGCGGCATGAGCCATAGCCCGTATATTGCTTACGCCACGGTGGACGGATCCAGCTGGCAGGCGGTGATGAAGGAACCGATGTCGGAGGGCACGATCTTAGCCGGAGTGCCGGCTGGCCCCGATAGCTATCCGCCGAGCTTCAGCGTGGTCGATCCAACGGACGCCGTTTTCATCGGCGACGGGCCCGCGACCAATGTGGCGCAGTGCGTCATCGCCAGCAATGGCGGCGCGACCCTTCGCCGAACCGGCCGCATCGACAACGCGCCCGAAACCTTCGCCACGGCCTTCGTCAGCGTCACGGCCGGTTGGGTCCTGACCAGGAACGCCGGCGGGGATTACGTCATCGATGCGACGGCAGACGGCGGCTATCACTGGTCCCAGCAACTGGCCGTTTCGCCAACCTCCGCCGGCTAGTGCTGCTCGGTCTCGACGTGGGAACCGCCGGCGTCCGCGCGGTCGCGATCGATGAAACCGGAGCGGCCGTTGCTTCGGCGTCGGTCGGATATGCGACGGACTCCCCGCGTGCTGGCTGGGTCGAGCAGGATCCCGGGGATTGGTGGCGTGCCGCGGCGCATGTCCTGGCCGGCGTCGCCTCGGAAGTCCGTGGTGAGATCGGTGGCCTCGGATTGACCGGGCAGCACGGCTGCGTGTTTGTCGATGCGAGTGGCAAGCCGGTTCGGCCCGCGATCCTCGGCAGCGACCGGCGCGCCGCTGCGCAGGCGGAGCGCATCAGCGACCGTATCGGGGCTCGGCGCTTGATCGAGATCAGTGGCGGTCCGGCGCTCCCCGGCTACCAGGCGCCGGCGATCCTCTGGCTGCGGGACGTCGAACCGGTTCAGTTCCGGCACACCCGCCGGGTGCTGCTGCCGAAGGATCAAGTCCGGTTGATACTGACGGGCGAGGCGGCGACCGATACCACCGACGCGGCCGGGACGCTCTTTCTGGATATCCGGCGGCGAAATTGGTCGGACGAGATCCTCGATGCGCTCGAGATCCCGGTCGAGTGGATGCCACAGGTGCACGAGAGCCTCGAGATTGCCGGCGGCCTGCGCCCGTCCGTGGCTGCCGAGCTTGGACTCCCTCCCGGGCTTCCGGTCGCCGCCGGGGCTGGTGAGAGCGCCGCTACGGCGGTCAGCACCGGCATCGTCGCGAGCGGGCTGATCGGATCGTCGATCGACAGCAGCGGCCTTCTGTTCGCGCAGATCAACAACGCCACCGCCGATCCAGGCGGTCGCGTGCAGACGGCGTGCGATCCAGCGCCGCAGCGCTACCACCTGACGGCGGTGATCCCATCCGCGGGTGCATCGCTGCGCTGGTGGCGGGACGTCCTCGGGCGACGGCTCAGCTATGAGGAGCTCTGCGCGCAGGCCGAGTCCGTCGCCCTCGGCGCAGACGGTCTCTTTTTCGTGCCCCACGCCGATGGCGAGGGCACGCCGCTCTACGAGGCCGGCGCGCGCGGCGCGTTCGTCGGATTGCGGGCGCATCACACCCAGGCGGACCTGACACGGGCCGTGATGGAAGGCGTGGTCTTCAGCCTGCGAGAGCGGCTCGACGTGATGCGTGCGCTCGGCATCGGACCGCGGCAGGTCCGCGCCACGGGCGGCGGGGCGCGCAGCCGGCTCTGGCGGCAGATGCAGGCGGATATCTTCGGGCTGCCGGTCGCCGCCATGGCCTCGACGACGAGCCCGGCGGTGGGCGCCGCCCTGCTCGCCGGCGTGGCGACCGGAGTGTTCTCCGATGTGGCGGCCGCAGCCGCGACCGTGGTACGGCTCGATAGCGTGCTCGAGCCCAATCCGGACCGCGCGGCGCGCTATCACCAGCTCTACCGCACCTATACCGCGCTCGACCCGGCGATCCGGCAACCGGCGGCTCCGCGAGCAACGTAGAATCCAGCACGCGGGGCGTAGCGCAGCCTGGTTAGCGCGCTTGCTTTGGGAGCAAGAGGCCGCGGGTTCGAATCCCGCCGCCCCGACCACACTTCAGGAAAGATTGCCAAATGCTCCCGGTCCTCGTCATCATCGCCGCCATCTCCGTCGTGGCGCTGCTCGCTTTCCGATGGTTCGAGCGCTACCGCTTCACCGATGCCTGGCGCACGAGCGAGTTCCGCGGCGTTGCCTTCGGTTTCCTGATGTGGTTCGGCGGGCTCTTCGGGCACCGCGTGCCGCCGCCGCCGCAGACGAAGGTGGAATTCGCGACGGGAACGGACCGAGATCGCGCGGCCGGAATCGATCGATCTCAAAACGACGGCGGATCAGGCGGCGCGGCGCTCCCGGATCAGGCTGCGGACGATAAAGAGTAGATTGGCCGGCCGCTCGGCCAGCCGACGCATCAAATATGGATACCACTCTGTCCCATAGGGGACGTAGATTCGGACACGATACCCTTCCCGCAGCAGCCGATCGTGCAAATCGCGGCGGATTCCGTACAACATCTGGAACTCGAACCGGTCGGGGCTGATCTCCCGCTCGCGCGCGAACCGTTTGGTCGCCTCGATCAGCCGGTCGTCGTGGGTGGCGATCGCGGGGTAAACGCCGTTGAGCAATAGCTGCTGCATCTCCTCTTCGAACTTCCTATCGACATCGGCTTTCTTCGGGAAGGCAACGGTGGGTGGCTCGTCGTACGCTCCCTTGACCAGCCGCACCCGGACTTTCGCCGCGTTGACGCGCGCCACGTCGTCTGGCGTCCGGTAAAGATAGCTCTGCAGGACGACTCCACAATTCGGATAGCGCTCGTGGAGGCCGAGCACCAGATCGAGCGTGCGCTGCGTATAGGCCGAGCTCTCCATGTCGATGCGCACAAAGTTCTCGAGCTGCTGAGCTCGCTGAAGGATCCTCGTCAGCAGCTCCTGGCAGAGCTCGGGAGCGATGTCGAGCCCGAGCTGCGTGAGTTTGACCGAGACGTTCGCGTTGAGTCTTTCTGCTCCGATCCGCTCGAACGCTGCCAGGTAATCGTCGGTCGCGGCGCGGGCGGCCTTCTCTTCGGTGACGTTTTCGCCGAGGTGGTCGAGGCTCGCCGACCAGCCGCGGCGGTTAACCTCAGTGACCACTCGGACCGCATCATCCAGCCGGTCCCCGGCGACGAAGCGATAGGCGAGCGAGGCGGTGAGCCGCCGGCGGGTCACGAACCGCTGCAGCCCGCGACGGTGCGAGAGATAGAGGAACGATGCCCGCAACACGTCAGGAAGATCGCTCCAACGACAGCGCCGCATCGAAGGCGCCGTGCACCTCCAGGGCGCTGAGCGCGCGAGCCCGGTGGCTGAGCAGGTTCTTTTCCTCGGTCGACAGCTCGGCCAGTATTCGGCCGTCGGGCAGGCGGAAGATGGGATCGAAGCCAAAGCCGCTGGTGCCGCGGGGCTTGGCGGCGATCGTTCCGCTCAGGATGCCTTCGCCTTCGAAGATACGGCCATCCGGCAGGGCAAGGACCGCCGCGCAGCGGAACATCGCCGGCGGCGAGTCCTGGGCGGCCTCCCCCAGCGCCCGCAACAGCGCCCGCACGAGCGCCGGGCCGTCGCCCTTGTGTTCGGCCCCGGCGAAGTACGCCGACTGGACGCCGGGCTTGCCGCCGAGGCGTGGCACCTCGAGGCCCGAATCGTCGGCCAGTGTCGGGAGTCCGCTCAGCCGCCGGCCCGCCTCGGCCTTCTTGCGCGCGTTCTCCATATAGGTGGCGCCATCTTCTTCGACGTCGAACTCGATGCCGGCGTCGGCCGGCGTCACCAGCTCGATCGGCAGGTCAGCGAGAATCGAACGGAGTTCTTTGAGCTTGCCCTCGTTCGACGTGGCGAGCAGCAGCCGGTTCAGCGCAGCTTCAGCGCCTTCTTCTGCGCTTCGACCAGTTCGGCCGCGCCCTTCACCGCCAGCTTGAGCATCTGGTCCATCTCCTCCTGCTTGAACGGCTCCTGCTCGGCGGTCCCCTGGATCTCGATGAACCGGCCGTCGTCGGCCAGCACGCAGTTCATGTCGGTCTGGGCGGCGAAGTCCTCCAGGTAGTTGAGGTCCAAGCGCGGCTGGCCCTGGACGATGCCGACGCTCACCGCCGAGACGAAATGCCGGATTGGCAGGACCCGCAGCAGGTTGCGCTCGACGGCCTTCTGCAGTGCCAGGTGGAGCGCCACGAATCCGCCTGTGATCGAGGCGGTGCGCGTGCCGCCGTCCGCTTGCAGGACGTCGCAGTCGACCATGATGGTCCGCTCCCCCATCAACGGCATGTCGATCGCGGCGCGGAGCGCCCGGCCGATCAGCCGTTGGATTTCCTGCGTGCGGCCGTCGATCCGGCCGGTGCGCGCCTCGCGGGCGGTTCGCGTCTGGGTGGCCCGTGGCAGCATCGAGTATTCCGCGGTCACCCAGCCTTCTCCGGTGCCCTTCTTGTGCGGCGGCGGCTTGTCATCCCAGCTGGCGGTGCACAGCACCCGGGTGTCGCCCATGTTGATGAGGGCCGAGCCTTCGGCATAGAGATTGACGGCAGTCTCGATCTTCACCGGCCGGATCTGGTCCGGTTTTCGCCCGTCCGGTCGCGTCTGAGCCAACGCGCCTATCTTCGCAGAGCCCGGATCACAAGGATGCTGGCCTCGAACAGGACGATCAACGGCAGCGTGAGCAGCGTCGGAGTGAACGGGTCGACGCCAGGGGTCACCATGTTCGCGCCGACGAAGATGCCGAGCCAGAACTTGAGCCGATTGCGGCGAAGGAACGATGCGCTGACGATCCCGGCGAGGCCCAGCATCGTCATGGCCAGCGGTAGCTCGAACGTGACGCCGAAGATCGCGATCAGGATCAAGATGAAGTTGATGTACTTGTCGGCGAACGGCAGGTACTGGAGCTCCGAACTGCCGATGCCGGTCAGGAACTTCAGCGCAATCGGCATCGCGAAGAAGGCGAAGCCGATACCCATGGCGAAGAGGAGCACGGCCGAGGTGACGAAGCCGACCGCAAACCGACGCTCGTTGCGGTGCAGTCCCGGCGCGACGAAAGTCCAGGCCTGCCAGAAGATGACGGGACTGCTCAACACGAACCCGGTAAAGATCCCGATCTTGAAGAAGAGCAGGAAGGCGTCGATGGGTCCCGGGTAGATCAGTTTCTGGTTGCCGATGACCTTGTGGACCGGGCCGAGCAGAATCCCGAGGACGGGTTGGGACACCGCAAACCCGATCGCCGTCGCGACCGCCCACGCGATCAAGGAGACGATCAGAACGCGACGCAGCTCCTCGAGGTGCTCGATGACGGTCATGCGTCGCTCGTCGTCCGCGCGAACGATCTTTGGCTTGGCCATGGCTGGCGCTGGCGGCGCCCGGTGCTTAGGAGGCCTTGGTGTCGGTCGGCGACTTTACGTCGGTGGCCGGCCGGTCAGGTGTCGGGCGGGTATCAGCCGGAGGTTCCGAGGCGGTGCTCTTCTTGATGTCCTCCTGGAGATCCGTGGAGGCCTTGCGAAACTCCCGCATCGCCTTCCCGATAGCGCCGCCGACCTCGGGAAGCTTCCCCGGCCCATACACGATGAGCACGATCGCGAGGACGATGACGAGCACGTACCAGTGACCAAGAAATGGCATTCAGACTCCCTTGTGCGGCCCCATTATACGCCCGCCTCGGAGCCACTTCCTTACGGCTGGTTGAGACTTAGCTGATCTCTTCCTGGACCGTAACGGCCGTCATGACGTCGCCCACGACGATCTTGAGGACGACGTCCATCCCGGACTGGACGTAGCCGAACAGGTTGTAACTCTTGGCCAGCTTTTTCGTGTCGTCGACTGTGCAGATGAAGAACTGGCTGCCGTTCGTGTTGGGTCCGGAGTTCGCCATTGCCACCGCACCCGCGGTGTACGCACCGAGCACCGGTTCGTCGTTGAACTTGTAGCCGGGTCCACCCCCGCCCGTGCCCAGCGGGTCGCCCCCCTGGATGACAAAGCTGGGCTCAACTCGGTGAAACTTGAGGCCGTCGTAAAACTGGTTGCGGGTCAAGAACACGAAGTTGTTGACGGTATTCGGTGCCAGCTGCGGGTCGAGGCAGAGGGTGATCGTCCCCTTGCTGGTCGTCATGGTAACCAGGAAATGGTGGGCGGTGTTGATCGTCATCGGTGGTGGCGCGCTGTAGCTGTGCTTGCCCGCGTTGCCCGCGGTCGCCGTCATGACCGGGCCAAAGTTCAGAGAGCCACAGGCCGCGCCGGCGGTGCTCACGCTGGCAGTTGGAGTTGGAGTCGCCGCGGTGCCAGGGTTGCCGCCGGCATTGCGTCCCACATAAATCGTGAACGCGAGTATACCGACCGCCAGGACGCCAAGCGTCGCCAGCATCTGCGGAACGCTTCGAGGCCGCTGGCTCATCCCATCTCGTCCCAGCAGGGGATGTCGGCCGCGACCTGCTTCGCGTGGTAGGTCAGGATCATCTGGGCGCCGGCCCGCCGGATACCGAGCAGGATCTCCCGCAGCACGCGGCGTTCGTCGATCCAGCCGTTGGCCGCGGCCGCCTTGACCATCGCGTACTCGCCGCTGACGTTGTAGGCCGCGACCGGAACCTGCGTCGCGTCCGCCACCGCGCGGATGACGTCCAGGAACGCGAGCGCCGGCTTGACCATGACGATGTCGGCGCCCTCCTCGACATCCAGGCGCGCTTCCCGGACGGCCTCGCGCGCGTTGGCGGGATCCATCTGGTAGCCGCGCCGGTCACCGAAGCGAGGCGCCGACCCGGCCGCTTCCCGGAAGGGTCCATAAAACGCCGAGGCGTATTTGGCGGCGTACGCAAGGATGGCGCGGTCGGTGAAGCCCTCCCGATCGAGGGCCGACCGGATGACCCCAACCTGGCCGTCCATCATGCCGGAAGGGGCAATCACGTCGGCGCCTGCTAAGGCCTGCGCGACGGCGATTCGTTGATAGAGTTCGAGCGTCTGATCATTGGCGACGATTTCGCCCTCGAGCACGCCGCAATGGCCGTGGTCCGTGTACTCGCACAGGCAGAGGTCCGCGATCAGCAGGACGTCGGCTCCGAATGCATCCCGGAGCCGGCGCAGCGCCCGCTGGACGATCCCGTCGTCGTCCCATGCGTCGGAGCCCTGGGCATCCTTGCGCGCCGGGATGCCGAAGAGCACGAAGCTCCGTACGCCGACCTTGATCGCGGCTTCGGCCTCCCGCGTCAAGGAGTCGAGGGTGTGCTGATGGTGCCCGGGCATCGCCTCGATCGGCCGCGGCTCGTCGATCGCGTCACGCACGAACAGCGGATAGATCAGATCCTGGGCCGCGATGCGCGTCTCCCGGGCGAGCCGGCGGAGCGCCGGCCTCGACCGCAACCGGCGGGGGCGTTCGGTGGGAAAAGTCATGCTGGAATTGGAGCCCGGCTGCGCACGATGGCGTCGACCAATCCGCGCGTCGTGTACTCCTGCGCGATGATATCAACCCGCAGTCCAAGGTCGCGGGCGGTTTGCGCCGTGATCGGACCGATGCAGCCGATCCTGACCCGGTCGGGCAGCGCGCCGTCCAAGGCATCGACGAAGTGGCGCACCGTCGAGGAGCTGGTGAACGTAATCATGTCCACCATCGGAAGGCACGCGGCCAGCCGGGGTCGGACGTCGGCCGGCGGGACCGCCCGATAGGTCTCCAGGACATCAACCCGGGCACCGCGGGCGCGAAGTTGCTCCGGGAGGATGTCGCGGGCGCCGGCCGCCCGCGCCAGCAGGATATGGGCGCCGGGTGCCATCGCGGCCGCCAGCGCATTCACCAGTTCTTCCGCGATGAACCGCTGGGGGACCAGCGTCGGCGTCATGCCCGCCTCCTGGGCGCGTGCCGCCGTTTCGGGTCCGATGGCTGCGACCTTTATATGTGCAGGGAAGTCGCAACTCGCGTCCCGCAGCAGCTCGCGCAGCCGGTCGACCCCATTGGCGCTGGTCAACACCAGCCAGTCATAGCCGCCGAGGTCATGCAACGTGACCGGGTCGACCGCGATCGGCTCGATCGCGATCACCGGGCACCGGACCGCGTCCGCGCCCTGCGCTTCGAGCGCCTCCGCCAACGCCGCCGCCTGGCGATCGGCGCGCGTGACCATGATGCGTAGTCCCGCCAACGAGGCGCCGGTACGTATCAGGATGCGGGCGGCACCCTGCGACTCGAGGCTGCCGGCCGCTTCCTGGACGACCTCGGCATCATTCCGGCCGCGAGCTCGTGCCCGGATGACGGTGGTGCCGTCCGCGTCGAGGACGACCGCCCGAAGCACCAGGTCGCCGCCTTCAACAACAGCATATGCGCCCAACGCCGAAAGGCAGCCGCCACCGAGTCGCCGAAGTAAGGCCCGTTCTGCTTGGACGGCCCGGCTGGTTCCGGGATCATCGATCTCCGCCACGAGCCGAGCGGCCTCACTGCCCGCGATCGCCTGGACGGCGAGCGCGCCCTGCCCGGGAGCCGGCAGCATGACCTCGAACGGCAGCAGCTCGTGCGCCTCCGCCAACCGGCCAAGGCGTACCAGCCCTGCGGCCGCGAGGACCAGCCCGTCGACCGCACCCTCGGCCAGGCGGCGCAGCCGGGTGTCGACGTTGCCGCGAATCTCGACGGACCGAAGATCGGGCCGGACGGCGGCGATCTGTGCCGCCCGCCGCGGGCTGCCGGTGCCGATCCGGGCGTTGGGTGGTAGCTGCGCCAGGGTGCTGGGCGGGCGGGCGATCAACGCGTCGCGGGGGTCTTCCCGGGGGAGGAACGCCGCCAAAGTCAGCCCCGGTGTCGGCAGCGTCGGAAGGTCCTTCGCGGAGTGCACCGCCAGCTCCGCCTGACCATCGAGGAGGGCTTGTTCCAGGTCCTTCACGAAAACTCCCTCGCGAGGCGATTCACTCAGCCGCATCGATGGGTGACGATCGCCGTGTGTCGTCAGGGGAGCCAGCACGAACTCGTGCTCAGGGTAGCGGCGGGCCAGCGCATCGGCCGCCAGTTGCGCCTGGATCATGGCGAGCGCGCTGCCTCGCGTTGCCAGCCGAAACCTCATTCATGGCCAAGCTAGCACAGGGGTACGAGATCGCCGGGCTTGAATGTATTTCGCGGACCGCGTGATGCCCAGCGCGCGATCGGCCTGACGCGAGATGTCGGACGAAACCGCATCGCTGGACGGCAGTCCGGCGAGGTTTAGCTGCGGCGCCGGACGACGTAGTACGTGAGCGACTCTAGCGCGTCGCGGTAGGCCGACGGCGGGAAAGCCTCCAGTTCGGCGCGCGCCTTGTCGCCGAACGTCTTCGCGTAGGCGTACGATCCGTCGATGCCGCGGGAGCCCCGGACGATCCGCACGACCTCGGCATAGTCAGCATCCTCCAGGACCGGCTTGGCGAGGACCGCGTCCAGCCGGCCGTCGGCACCCGGGTCCTGGCGGGCGAGCATCAGCGGCAGCGTGACCGTGCCCTGTTTCAGGTCGTTACCGACGGGCTTACCGACCTCCGCCTCGGTGGCCAGGTAATCGAGCACGTCGTCCGCAATCTGAAACGACATCCCGAGCAGACGACCGAACCGCCGCATCGCCTCGACCTGCGGTTCGTCGAGCCCGGCAAGCACCGCACCGCAGTAGGTGGACGCCGCGAGTAGCACGGCCGTCTTACGTTCGATCTTGGCGTAATACTCGTCCAGCGACTGGTCGTAACGCCGCTGGCTGGTGAGCTGCAGCATCTCGCCGAAACAGATCGTCATGACGGTCTGCGAAAGCACCGCGTCGATGTCGGTGTTCCCGATCTGGGACATCAGGTTCGCACCCTTGGCGAAGTAGTAGTCGCCGATGATGATCGCCGGGTTCGGGCCGAGCGTTTCGTGGATGGTGCGCAGTCCTCGACGAGTCGGCGCCCCATCGATCAGGTCGTCGTGGATCAGAGTGGCGTTGTGGATGAACTCGATCGCCAGGGCCGCCCGGTGCACGTCATCCATCCGGGTTGAATGACCGAGACCGGCGGCCAGGAAGACTAGCGCCGGCCGCAGCCGTTTCCCACCAGCGTCAAGAATCTGCTCCATCGCCTCGGCAACCGGGCCGAGATCCGCACGCACGGTCGCGTGCAGCCGCTGCTCGAAATCCTCGAGCTCGGCTCGGATCGGAACGGCAAAGTCGGTTCCTGTCATGGTGGCGCTCACGCGGCCCCCTCCCGGCCGCTGATTTCTTCAACGAGCTCGAGCCGGACGGTCGTGATCGGCGGCAGGTCCTGCCCAAACAAGATGCGCGCCGTGTCGGTAAACCGTTCAGGGGAGCCGGTGACATAGATCTGGTGCCGGGCGGTCTCGTGCTCACCCGACTCGAGGCCGTTCTTGGCGAGCACGCGTTTGACGCGGGCGGCCGTGGTCTCGGCCGAATCGACCACGGTCACGTTGTCGCCAGTGATTTTGCGAATCACTGGTCTGAGCAGTGGATAGTGGGTACAGCCGAGGATCAGCGTGTCGGCCCGATAGTCCAGGATGTCCCGGAGCGCCTCGCGAAGGACGGCCTCGGTCTCCGGCGCATCGGACTTCCCGGCTTCGACCAGGTCGACGAGCTGGGGGGCGGCTTTCGGCAGGACGCCGATCGTGGGATTCGCCTCGCGGATCGCGTGCAAGTATTCCTGGCTCTGCAGCGTGCCTTCGGTCGAGATCACGCCGACACGTTTGTTCTTCGTAGCCGCGACCGCGGCTTCCGCTCCGGGCGTGATCACGCCGACGATCGGGATGTCGAAGACCTCGCGGGCGGCGTTGAGCGCCGCAGCGGTTGCCGTATTACATGCGATGACGACGAGCTTGACATCGAGCTTTTCCAGGAACCGGATGATGTTCAGCGCGAAGTGACGGACCTGAGCCTGGTAGCGGGGCCCGTATGGGAAATGCCCGAGATCGGCGAAATAGATCGTCGATTCGTTGGGAAGCTGGCGCTGCAGCTCGCGTAGAACGGTGAGCCCTCCGACGCCCGAGTCGAAGACGCCGATCGGGCGCGGGTCACTCATGTGCGCAGCCCATCTTAACAATCCCTAATTCAATTGGAGCGCCGCCGCGCGGTGATGACAATCGGGCCGCGAATTGATCCCGGTGTTCCAATCCACTGCAAGTCATGGCGTCACCGGCAGGTTGTATCCCCCATGAAGCCGCACGTCCGGCGCGGTCGGGCCGCGAAAGAGAAGCGGATCGAGCGCGCCAAAGCTCGCCGGGCCGCCCCGCAGAAGACGGCCGCGTAGCCCTCGCGCCCCGAACTCCCCAGGACCGCATCTGACGGCATCATGCCGGCCGACCCTGCTGGTCCGCGTGGCGGCGGCCGGGTAAGCGGGCTTGCCAATGCCGTAGCCGCTGGACGTCGAGCGCGATAACCAGCGCGTCCGCCAGCAGCGGCGTCGTCGTGCGGTACTGCGGATACTTCCGTCGAAGCGCGGTGATCGCGTGCTGGTGCTCCGGGCCCCGCCTGAGAAGGCGGGCCGGGCCCGCGAACTGCGCGTACCACAACCGGCGCCAATCTTCGACGTAGTGATCGATCAGCAGCGTCGCGTTCGGGTTGGCCCGAAGGTTCACGACCCGGCGGAGCCGATCCGGCGCCACAGACTTCGGCTTGGCGTCGATCGCGTGATAGAGGGTTTCCCCGAGCAGCACGAAGCATACTGGCACCAGCGCGGGCCGCCTGCCGTCCGATGTGGCAAAATGCCCGACCCGCACCCGCGCGATGCGCCGCCGCAAACCAGGATCGATCAACGCGATGTCAAGATTAATCATGCCCCTGTTTCTGCGGGAGGCGGACGTCAAAGCGCTGCTGACGATGGACCTCACCCTGGCGGCGCTCGAGGCGGCCTTCCACGAGTGGGCGGCGGGGCGCGCGGCGAACCAACCGCGCCGGCGGGTCGCGGGGGGCGCCGTCCTGGCTACGATGTCGGCCGCCTTGCCCGCAGCAGGCCTGCTCGGCTTCAAGGCGTACACCGCCGATGCCAGTGGCGCCCGTTTCTGGGTGTGCCTCTTCGACGCGGCCGATGGGCGGCCCCGTGCCCTGATCGAGGCGCACTGGCTCGGTCGCATGCGAACGGGCGCCGCTTCAGGGCTGGCGACGAAATACCTGGCTCGCCCCGAGGCTGGTGTTCTCAGCATCATCGGCACCGGCACCCAGGCCCTCACCCAGGTCCTTGCGGTCGCCGCCGTCCGCCCCATTCGAGAAGTCCGCGTTTTCAGCCGCGATGCCGCTCATCGCGCCGCCTTCGTCAATGAGCTCATCGGCGCACTGGAAATTCCCGTCCGGCCGATGATCAGCGTCAGGGACGCCGTCGACGGCGCCGAGATCCTGACCACCATCACCTCGGCCGGCCATCCCATCTTCCCCGGCGAGTGGTTGCAAGCCGGCCAGCACCTCAATGTGTGCGGCTCGAACTATCCCGATCGCAGGGAGATCGACGGCCGGACGGTCGCCCGGGCCGACCTGCTCGTGGCGGACGACATCGACGCGGCCCGCGTCGAGGCCGGCGATCTGATCCTGGCGGAACGTGAGGGCCAGATGAGCTGGGGCCGCGTCCACTCGCTCCGCGACGTGGTCGCCGGTGCGACGGGTCACCGCCAGCCATCGGACATCACGATCTTCAAGTCCGTTGGGCTCGCGATCGAGGACGTCGCGGCCGCCGGGGCGGTGCTGCAACTGGCGGAGGCCCGCGGGATCGGCCAGCGCCTGCCCGACTGAGCAGCCGGGTTCGTTGCGTTGACTTTTCGTGACATGTGTTCTATATCATTTAGTTACGTCATGTGTGTCAGCGCCTGGCTGAAAGCTCGCCTCGTCGAGTTGGGGGCTTCGCTGTGCACCGCCGGCGTCCTGATCGCCGGCCTGGCGATTGGGGTGCCGTTCCTCCGCGAACGCATCCCGGAGACCCTTTTATATAGCTTCTGCTGCGTTACCGCCGTGCCGCTTCGAGCCGCGATCGATCTGATGGTGCGTGGATTGGTACTGGCCACCCGCACCGTGCGCCCGGCGGCTCGAGTGGCGGCGAGCCTGGAGCCGTCCCGAGCGTAGATCCGTAACGCGTAGATCCGTAAGATGAGCAGGCGGGACAGCCGCGGGCACCGCGCCCGCCACCAAGGGAGGACACGATGGGATATTTGAGAGGCGTAGTCCACGGACTGATCATCGGCGGCGCGGTCGCGCTGCTCTACGCACCCAAGCCGGGACGCGAGATGCGCTCCGAGCTTTCCGATCGCCTCGACCAGGTCCGCGGCCAGATGCAGCCCGTGCTCGATCAGGCGCAAGGGGTGGTCGAGTCGGCGCGGCCGCAGGTCGAGCGCGGCATCTCCAAGGCGCAGCAGCAAGCGCAACGGATCACCGGTCGCGGCAGCGAGCCGAGCGCTCCAGGCCCGGGCGTTTAGGCGCTGCGGACCACGGCTAGAATTGGGGCTGTGACGCTAAACGGAGAGCGCATCGTCGTCGCGGGAGGCGTTCGCACCGCCATCGGCAAGTTTGCCGGCGCCTTCAAGGACACGCCGTCGTCGGACCTGGGCGCCGCGGCGATTCGCGCCGCCGTCGAGCGCGCTGGGATTTCCCCCGAGGTCGTCGACGAAGTCATCCTTGGCTGTGTCGGCCAGGTCGGCGAGGATGCATTCAACGCCCGGCTCGCGACACTCAAAGCCGGCCTCCCCGAGAAGACGACCGCGTTCAATGTCAACCGATTGTGCGGTTCGGGCTTGCAGGCCATCAACAGCGCGGTGCAGGAGCTGCGCACCGGTGAGGCCCAGGTGGTGGTCGCCGGCGGCAACGAGAACATGTCGATCCAGCCCTACCTGCTGCCCCGCTCGCAGGTCGGCTGGCGCCTCGGAGAAGCCGAGCTCATCGACGGCACGCTGTCGCTGGTCACGGACCCATTTGGCCGCTACCAGATGGGCTGTACGGCGGAGAAAGTTGCTGATCGGTACGGCGTTTCCCGCGAGGCGCAAGACAAATTCGCGGCGGAGAGCCAGCGGCGGGCGGCCGCCGCCATCGCCGAAGGCCGCTTCACGGATCAGATCGTGCCGGTCGCCATCCCGCAGAAGAAAGGCGACCCGATCATCGCCAACAACGACGAACATCCTCGGCCGAGCACGACGATCGAGTCGCTCGGCCGGCTGAAGCCGGCCTTTCGGGAGGGGGGCAGCGTGACCGCCGGCAACTCATCGGGCATCAACGATGCGGGCGCCGCCGTCGTGGTGCTGACGAAGGCCAAGGCCGACGAGCTCGGTGTCACGCCGCAACTCGAGTGGGTCGCAGATGCCGTGGCCGGCATCGCGCCCGAGATCATGGGCGTCGCGCCGATCTTCGCCGTGCAGAAGTTGCTCAAGAAAGTCAGCATGACGATCAACGATATTGATCTCATGGAGCTGAACGAGGCCTTCGCCGCCCAGGCGGTCGCCGTGATCCGAGAGTTGGAGATCGACCCCGAGAAGGTCAACCCGAACGGCGGCGCGATTGCCCTTGGCCACCCGGTCGGCGCCACCGGGGCCATTCTGACAGTGAAGCTGGCCTACGAGCTCAAGCGGCGGCAGGCCGAATGGGGCATCGTCACCATGTGCATCGGCGGCGGCCAGGGGATCGCGACCCTCTTCCGCAACCTGAACTAGACCCTCCGACTGCACGAGTTCGGTTCCCTTCGCGTTGTATTCGAAGGCATGCCCCGATTCATCGGCCGGCCGGTGATGCTCGCCGCCACCCTGGCGCTCTCGGTGGTCGCGCTGCTGTGGTTTGGCGTGGTTGCCACGATCCTGGTCATGGCGGTCGGCGTGACCGCCGCGGTCCTTGTCGGCCGGCACCACGCCGGGCTTTTCAAGATCCGCATCCGTCAGCGGGGCCGGCGCGAGGCGACCTGGCAGCCGACCACGCACCACCAGGAGCTGCCGGCGCCGGCCGATGACCCGCTGATCAGCTTCGGCGAACCGGCGGTCGAGCTCTTTGCGTCCCGAACACCCCCGCTCGCGCACCTCCAGCTGAGACCCACCGCTCGCGGCCAGCTCGACGGTTTTGCGCTGGGCCGGACACGGCGGATCATCGAGGCACCAGACCTGCTGGCGCACGCCGCGGCCGATGCCGAATCGTGGCCAGATGTCGAGGCCGCGGTCCAAAAGACCCTGGCGCTCGCGCGGTCGCGCGGCGTCCAACTGCATCCCGAGGGCCAGGCACGCCTCACCCAGGCGCTCGCCCTGAGCGCCGCCCAGGGCGTCCTGCTCGCCGAGTGGCGGCAGCTCGAGGATGGCAAGACGGTCTGGGAGGGCGCCAGCGCCCGGATCCGCGCCTCCGACGCCTTCACGATCCAGCGGATCACCGAGGCGATGGAGCGGCGCCAGCTGCCCGAGCTGTTTGCGGGGATCGCCCGGCGACCGCCGGACTTCGAAGTCCGGCTCCTGCTGCCCTATGCGCTCGCCACGGCGTTTTACCTGCGGCTGCGCGGAAATCCACCGGCAGCCTTCGCGGCCTGAGCCGCGCCGGGTCATGACCGATCAGCGCGAAGCGGCGCGAGCCGTGACTTCCTCGTGTCGCCGCCCGGTAAAGCGGATGTAGGAGCGGTCGCCGATCCATTGCGTCGGCGGAGCCGCCCACCATTTCGCCATGTTGTTGAGGGCGACCGCATACTGGATGCGCCGGCGCGAGAAGGCGGCCCAGGACTCTTCCGCTGGTCGCAGCGTCCAGCCCGCCGCGGCCAAGCGCTCGCGTGCCGAGTCAAACTCGTAGCGCTCGACCCCCACGTCGTGGTCGCTTTCGATGCGGAAGAAGCGGCTCAGGTCTTCGACCAGGTGGGCGCCCATCGCGAACATCAGCTTGGCGGGGCCGTGCGGACCATCGGAGCAGGTGGTCACGAGGAGGGTGGTCGCGTCCAGCACCGCGCCCAGGGCGCTGACCCAGGACTCGTTGTCGTGCGAGGACCGGAAATACGCCAGGACAGGATAGGCCAGGTGGCTGTCCAGCACCTCGGCCGCCCACTTCTCCCAGTCGCCGAAGAAGCGAGGCAGATCATCGACCACCCCAAGCTTCGCCATCGTCTCGAGCAGCGTGACCCCCGATGGCGGCGCGCCCGCCCGGGCGTCGAGCGTGACAATCAGGATCTCGCGGCGCTGGAAGGACGCATAGAGCGAGAACAAGAAGCTAATGGCCAGGGCGATGGTGCCCAGTCCGGTCCCACCGGCGATCAGCGCCAGAACGCGGGCGAGCCCCGAGGTGGCCACGAAGTCGCCGAAGCCGATGGTCAGCACGGAGGTTCCGGCGAAATACACGGCCGTCGCGAAATCGTTGACCAGCGGGTGGAGTTGTCCCCGCAACCCAAAGAAGATGAAGCCGTACCCGAGGGCCAGAATGCTCAACCACAGGATGAGAAGGACGACCACCACCAGAGGGGCGAACGTGCCCAGCATTCGTTCGCGTTCCCCGGTCGAGGGGGTGCGGAGGGCGATCGCCCGCCAGGCACGCCAGCCCGGCCGCACCACCCAGCGCGTGAGGCGAAACCGGGCGGGAGTCGGCCGCGGCACCACGACGCTCTGAAAGACGTCGTTGAGGACGTAGCCGACGATCACGATGCCGAGAATGACCTCGAGGACTTCGGGCATGGCGCCAGTCTACTCACGCCGAGGCTGGTGCCGGGACAGGGACTCGAACCCTGACGCCCTTACGGGCAGGCGATTTTAAGTCGCCAACGTCTACCTATTCCGTCATCCCGGCGCGAGCAACATTCTAAATTGCATACGCTTGTTTTCCCGGACGCCATGCGCTAGGCTGCCTGACCTGCATGCCTCGATCCTTCCTGCGCTTGGTGCTCATGGGCGCGCTGGCCGGCACGCTCGCCTCGGCCGCCGCACCCCAGCCTGCGCGCGCGACCGCAACCTCGGGACTGCTTGCGGCGGCCGTCCCGATCCAGGACCTCGGTCGCCGGCCCGAGCGGGTTCGGATCCCACCGACACCGGCGCCCAGCGCCACGCCCGCGCCCTCGCCGAGGCCGGCCCTTCCCCGACCGGCCGCGACGGCGCGCCCGATCCCGCCCCCAGCGGTTGACGCTCAGGAGGTCGCGCTCGTCAACCTCGATACCGGCCGGTTCCTCTGGCAATCGAACGCCCATCGGCCCTGGGCTCCCGCGAGCCTGACGAAGATCTTCACCGCCATGGTTGCCGTCGACCTGATGGGCATGAACACCACGATCACGGTGCCGGCTTCGATTACCCAGCTCCCCACAGACTCAACGTTCATGGGACTGACACCCGGAGAACGACTTACGGTGCGAGAGCTGTTGTACGGCGTCTTCCTCAACTCCGGCAATGACGCGGCGGAAACGCTCGCCTCGGCGGTCACCTCCCGGTCGACCTTCATCGCCGACATGAATGCGAAGGCTGCCCGCCTTGGCTTGCGGACCACGCATTTCGTCAACCCGACCGGCCTGGATGCTACAGGCCAGTATTCCTCGGCGTCTGACCTGGCGGTGGCCGCCACGTATCTCGAGTACCGTTACGCCGGCCTGGTCGGCATCGCCGCCACGCCCGCCATCACGATCCCGGCGACCGCGACGCATAAGGCTTTCACGCTCGTCAACCTCAACAGACTGCTGCACACCTATCCGGGCGCATATGGACTGAAAACCGGTTGGACCGAGGTGGCGCTCGGCTGTTTGATCACAACGTCGAGCCGCGGCGGCCACCGGCTGCTGGCGGTGATGCTTGGTGCTCCTAACCGCACTGTGTACGCGGAGATGCCGAAGGTGCTCGACTACGGATTCGAACTGCTCGGCGTTCTGCCGCCGCCAGCAGCGTAAGAGCTTCGCTTCGCGTCCACCCTCCGCCCACTCACATTTCATCGAAGTCGTATCGGGCACAACTACCGCTGCCGAGCGCTACCGTGTCGATGTCACGAACGTCTCACCACATCGTTTTGGCACAGGCCCGTCTTACCGTGGCACCGTGATCCTTCGACGAATCACCCTCGGCCTCACGCTTGCTGTCCTCGCCGCCGGCGTCAGCGGCGCTTTGACGCATCCCTCCTTTGCCACCAGCATCCTGGCCGCGGAGAACCGCATCCAGCACGGCGTCGGAGGGGAGCTTGCCCTTGCCGGCATCTACCTGGAGGAATCCGGCGTCCCAATGCCAGTGCCGTCCGAGGTCTCCATCGGCTATCTCGGCGAGCGCCTGAGCGGGAATCCCCTGGCGTTGCTCGCGGCCTGGCTCGGGCTCACCGCCCTGATCGTGCTGGGGTCGACGAACCTGTTCGCCGCAGCACGCCGCTTCGGGCCGAAGCTGATCTCGGGGCGCATCGGGACGGCGTTGCATCTGACGCCCTCCGGGGTCGAGCGGGCACAGCGCTGGTTTCATCGCTGGGGCCCGCTCGCGATCGCGACCTCGCGCTATCTCCCTGGCGTGCGCTGGGCCATGGCGGTGGCCTGTGGCACCCTGGGCGTCTCATACCGCACGTTCTGGCCGAGCACGGCGATCTCCGCCTCGATCTGGGCCGGCGTGTTGTTGACGGTTGGCGTCACGTTCGGCGACGCGGTCGGCCGGGTGATCGGCGAGCACGTCTGGATCGGCCTCCTGCTGCCGCTGCCAGCCGCGGCCGTGGTCACGACGGGACTGCTCCGCCTCGTTATCCAGCACCGGGCTGCGGCGTTCCCGTCCGCAGCCCCTTCCGTCCGCGGTTAGGTCCGCCGCATGGCCGGCGCTTGGCCCCCAACCACCAATGCCAGGGCACCGAGGCCAACGACGACCGCGCCCAGGCTCACCAGCCAGCCCAGCAGCGGGATGAGCCCGACCACCGTCAGCACGACGAGCCCGCCGAGAAGGACCAGCGCTGGGTGGTAGCCGCCCAAACTTAGCTGGGCGAAGAGCAGCCGTCCCAGCAGAAGGCCGGCAACCACGTAGCCGATCGCACATGCCAGGATGTACACGGCGATCAACAGCACGCCGAGCCACCACCCCCCGATGAACAGGCCGACGACGAAGACGATCAGCGCCACGATCGGCGTGACGACCAGGATGGCGGCGCCGATGCCAAGGCTTGCCCAGGGCTGAGCCCGCAGCGTGTCGATGGCGCGTGTGCTGACGCCTGGGAGAAGGAGGATAAGCAAGAGCCCGAGGGCGAAGATGCCGATCAGCGTGCGCAGCCACCCGATGAAGCCGCTGCCTGCGCCGGCGACGCCGCGGCCCGTCGGCGTGTGACGCGTCGTCGTTCCGGCGACGCGCGCCCCGTTGGTCAGCTGCACCTGATTGTTACTCGTGTAATCGAGGTTGCCGCCGATCTGCGCGCCGTCGAGCCGGAGATGCTCGACTTGTCCTCGGATATCCCCGCCGACTCGATTGCGGAGCGTCAGGTCGCCCGACCCCATGTAAACCCGGCGTGCCACGGGGGCCGACACGGTGGCGGTGCCGCCGGCGATCACGAGGTCGCGACCGATGGCTGCGCCGGAACCGATGTCGATCGTCCCACCGGTGACAACCACGTCCTGCTCCACCGGTGCATTCAGCGTGAGGTTGCCGCCCGCCGCGCGAATGCTGCCCCCCACTCTGCCCGTCACATTGATGGTTCCGCCGGCGACGATCACATCACGGCTGACGTTGCCGGAGACGGTGATACTCCCGCCGGCCGCGATCACGCTGCCGTTGACGTTCCCATTGATGCTCATGGTCCCTGCGGCCGCATAGATATCGTCGGAGACCGTCTGGCCGGATGGGACCGTGACGTCAGGGCCCTGCCGAAGGTCGGCAGCCGCTGCCTCGAGCGGCAGCCAGGCAAACAGCGCCACGATGATGATCGATTCGCCCAACGCCGCTAACCACCGGCGGTGCGTCAGGAGCCTGCGTGCCATCCCAATCCCTCCCGTTCCGGCTGCAACGCCGTGGCTGCATTCTCCCACGAACGTGCCAATCGGAGTCACGAGCTCGATCTGGGCCGGGCGGCGTAGAGCCTCAGCCAACGGCCACGTTGGGCTCCGCGGCCTCGGGTGAGGCGGGCCCTCGCCGAATGACGGCTGTCGCTGTGGCTGGCGGGATCGTAATGGAACGTCCGGCATGAACAGCAAGGCGATCAGGGCGATCGCCGACAACGCCACCGCAATCAGGAAGATATCGTGGAGCGTGAGGGGCGAGCGCGTTGCGGACGGCATTTATTACATAGCTCCAGAAACAACATCGGTGGAGAGCCGGTGACAGGATGGGAGCGCCGCCCGGCGGCGCCCCCGCTGCTCAGTCGCGTTCGATCGTGATGTTGCTCGCCCCACCGCCGATTTCCACCTCGTATCGGTCGGCGGCGCTGGGGTAATCAGGCGTCTCCAGGCGGACAGGACCGCCGATGGCGCCCAGGTATTGCGCGTCAAGCTCGAGTTTGCTGGCGCCGCCGCCGATGTGGACGCGGGCCGCCACCCCGCCGGGACGGTGGAGGGTGATATGGCTCACCCCGCCGGATACGCGAATCGGCACAGAGCCGGTCGGCCGCGACAGCCGCAGCTCGGCCCGGTTGACGCCGCCGCGCACCTCGATCGCGGCGACCTGCATGTTGCGCAGGTCACCATCCCAGCGAGAGACGCCGTCGCGGATCTCGATGGACCACCTAACGGACGGGCTGAGCGTGACGCCCGCTGACGTCCGGCCCCAGATCAATGGATTGAAGCGGGGGTAGTCGATGGAAATAGCGCCATCCGCTTCCGTTACGCGCGGCTTGGGGCCGTAAAACGCGCCACGATAGGTGTCGGGCATCGATTCGTCGACGCGGATCGTCAGATTGGCGACCCCGTGCGGGAAGACAAGCCGCGTGGTCGCGCTGGCCATGGGTTCGACGGTCGCCGTTTCGGTCTCAACGTTGTTCATCGTTTTTGTTTCTCCTTTTCTTATGCGACGGACGCCTGCTCCGGCCGTGCCTCTGACGCGGCACGTGCCTGGGCACCCGACGCGTAATTGCGCGCCCACAACGCGCCAGTCGCAGCCACGAGAATGACCACGATCGCGAGCGCCATCGTGGGCCGCATGGCATCGACGAATGCCTGCGTGAAGACGGCATGCGCTACCTGGTGGATGTGCTGCCCGACCTCTGCCGGAAGGCCCACAGGCAACGCCAGGCTGGCGCCGTTCTGTCGCCGACCAACCTCGAGGCCCGCCTTCGCGGCCTTGTTGAAGCCATCGACGAACGGCCCCTGCACCTGGGCTGGCAGCTGCGCCGAATAACTGACGGCGCGGTTGTGCAGGTCGGTAGCCAGCTGGTTCTGCAAGAGGGCGCCGATCGCAGCGCTCCCCAGCACGGCGCCAAGCTCCTGGAGCGTGCTTACGACCCCGGACGCAACACCGGCGAGCCGGGGCTGCAGGTCACGCGTCGCCAGGCTGAACACCGGCGTCCAGATTCCCGCCATTCCCACTCCGGCGACCACGAGACCGGGGACGAAGCTCCAGCGATTCGAGGTCACCTGGGCCGTCCAGGCGATGTACGCCATGCCGGCGGCGAAGAGCGTGAGGCCGACGATCAGGATGTATTTCGCGTAGCGAGCGGCGAGCGGGGCCGCGACGCCCGACAGGAGCATCATCGCCAGCGGCTGCGGCGCAATCGCAAGACCGGCGTCGAAGGCGCTCAGCCCGAGCACCGACTGGTAGTAGAGCGTCAATGGGAGGAAGACACCCACGATGGCGAACCCCATCGCAAGCATGACGAGCGTCATCAGCGTGTAGTTCCGATCCTTGAAGACCGCGAAGGGTAGCAACGGCTCGCGATCCTGGCGCCGCCATTGCACCACCAGGAAAATGGCCAGCACCAGGAGGCCGGCGCCGATGATCTCGGGGATCGTGATCCAGGACCCGACGGTTCCCCAGTTGTAGCGCTGGCCCTCGATCAGCCCGAACACCACGCCGAGCAGGCCCGCCGTGGCGAGCGCCACGCCGCTCCAATCGAGGCGATGATGCCGACCGGGGCGCAGGTCGGGAACGAAGACGAACGCGAGGACCAGCGTGAGCAGCCCGACCGGCAAGTTCACATAGAAGATCCAGCGCCAGCCAAAGTGCGTGACGATGAAGCCGCCCAGCATGGGGCCGAGCAGCACCGCGAGCCCTGCGAGCGCGCCGTAGATGGCGAAGACGCCGCCGCGCCTCTCCGGCGGAAAGATGGTGGTCATGATGGGCAGGCCCTGAGGCGCCAGCATGGCCGCCCCGAAACCCTGGGCGCCGCGAGCCACGATGAGCTGCGTGGGGTCGTGGGCGAGCCCGCTGAAGGCCGACGCGATGGTGAACACCACGATGCCGGCGGCAAACATGTTACGCGGCCCGAAGACGTCACCCAGGCGCCCCGAGGTGATCAGCAGCACCGCGTACATCAGGCTGTAGCCGTTGAGCACCCACAGGACCCGGTCGAGCGATGCCCGGAGGTCGTCAACGATGCTCGGAATGGCCACATTGACGATGGTCAGGTCGAGCAGGGTCATGAAGAGGCCCAACGCCAGCACGGCGAGCGCGAGCCAGGGCGAGAACGATCGACGCGTTTCCGACATGGTGGGATAACCCTCCTTGGATTTGACCGAGGTTGTTCCAGCTAGATGGCTGGTCCCTTCAGGAGTGGCTGGCTATACTCTGGGTTGCGCGCCCTTGAGTACCAGGTCCTCAGGGACCGACTCGAGGAACACGACCTCTGACGGAGTGCTCAGAACACTTCGCCGGAGGTCGTTGTGTCTCATCCGTTCTCACCTCCTTCATTGCGGTTCTCGAAGGTCTGCCCGATCGCCTGCATCTGCTCCTTGGTGATCCACAAGGTGCCGCCCTCGATGTCACGCAGCAGGTTGCCAACCCATTCGAGCTCGGCCCGCTTCATTGCTACGGCGTATTCCCCTTCGACCAGAAAGAGCCGAGGCAGGCCCAGCTCCATGAAAGTCTTGAGCTCTTTCTCCGCACCGGCGATCTGACCCGTAAGGAGCGCCGTCCGCACTTTCAGGAGGCGCACAACCTCGTCCTTATCGAGGGCAGCGAAGAAGGCGAGCGCGGCAGCGAATTGCGGGTACTCCGGGACCGGCTCGGCCAGGAGTTCCCGCAGCCAGGCCATGATCTCGTCCCGCCCCCTCTCGGTGATGGCGTACACCGTCCGCTCCGGCCGGCGCCCTTCCCGGCTGGGCGCCTGTGAGGTGATGAAGCCGCCCGCCTCGAGGCGCTCGACGGTGTCGTAAATCGAGCCGCCCTTGATCTTGATGACCTGGTCGTGGCCACGCTCCTTCATCTTTAATTTCATCTCGTAGGGATGCATGGGCCGCTCCGCCAGCAGGTTCATCACGGCCAGCGCCAACGGCGTTCGTGGAAGCGCTCGATTGGTCTTCATCGGTTAGTCGTATCCGACTATATCATCTCGACCAATCGGTGTCAACTAATCGCTGGGAACGGGTCTTACAGCATTCTTACTCAGTTCGAGGACGATATACCGGTCGTGAGCGCGGCGCCCCGCCGGATCCTGGTCGTTGACGACGATCCCATGGTCGCCACCACCATCCAGCGCGTCCTCCGTCCGGAAGGCTACGAGGTCGAGGTCGCGCTCGGCGGCGCGGCGGCACTGGAGCAGGCCCGGGCAAATCGGCCCGACCTGGTCGTGCTCGACCTAATGATGCCCGGCATCGACGGGTTGGAGGTCTGCCGGCAGCTGCGGGCCAACGGGGCGCTGCCCATACTGATGCTGACGGCCCGCAGCGGTACGGGCGATCGGGTCCGCGGCCTCGACACCGGCGCCGACGACTACCTGGTCAAGCCCTTTGCCTATGCCGAGTTACTGGCTCGCGTCCGCGCCCTGCTGCGTCGCGTCGCGCCGCCGTCAACCATCCTGCAGTTTGCCGACCTGACTCTGGAGGTCGAGACCGGTGAGGTCCGGCGGGGCGACCGGGTCATCCCGCTGACGGCCAGAGAGTTCGCCCTGCTGACCCACTTCCTGCGACACCCTCGCCAGGTGTTGACGCGTGAGCAGTTGCTGGCCGCCGTCTGGGAAGGCGAGGATACCGACGACAACGTGGTCGCGGTGTACATCGGCTATCTGCGGGCGAAGCTCGACGAGGGCGCCGGACCCCGACTGATTCAGACCATCCGAGGCTTCGGCTACAGCCTGCGCGAGGCTAGATGACAGAGTCGCGGGATTTCCCGCGTGTGTCGTTTCGGTTTCGACTCGCGCTCTTCGGCGCCGCCCTGGTGGCCGCGACGGTCCTCGCCTTCGGATGGTTGGTGTACACCCTGGTGGCAAACAGCCAGGCCATCACCCAGGACGACGCCCTCAAGCAGCGCGCATCCGATGCGCTCGGACTGATCGCGAAGGCGCCGGTCACCGAGCTCACGGGCTCGGCGGGGGCATCGCTGAGCGGCGCCGAGGACCTGCAGCACCACACCGACATCTTTGTCGAGGTCCTGACCTCGTCGGGGGCGATCATCTCCGGCACCGGCCGTATCGGCGATACGGCTCCAGCGGTCCCCGCCGGCGTGCTGACCACCGCCGCAGCGCGCGGCAGTTCGCTGGCATCGATCGATGTGCCGGGCGGCCCGCAGCTGCGGATGTACGCGACCGACTGGATGCGGTCTGACCTTGGCCTTCGTGGCTACGTGATCGCCGGCCAGCCGACCAGCGTTCAGACGACGAACCGCAAGGGCCTGCTCGGCTTCCTCGTCATCTCGTCGATCCCGACCCTCCTGGCGGCGCTGGTCGCCGGATGGCTGATCGGCGGGCGCGCGCTGCGGCCGCTCAAGACCGTGGCCGACACCGCTGACTCGATCGCGCGTACCCACGACCTGAAGCGGCGCCTGCCGCGGGGATCGCGAAAGGACGAAATCGGGCTGCTCAGCGCGAGCTTCAACCGCATGCTCGAGCATGTCGAGGCGGCGAATCAGCAGCTGGCGGTCGCGCTCGAGGCCCAGCGTCGATTCGTGGCAGATGCCTCGCACGAGTTGCGCACCCCGCTGACCACGATTCGGGGAAACGCAGGCCTGCTGGCCTATGGCTCCGAAGTGACGGACGATATCCGGGCCGCGGCGGCTCGGGACATCGCCACCGAGAGCGAGCGGATGAGCCGGCTGGTGGAGCACCTGCTCACGCTCGCCCAGGCGGATGCCGGCCAGCACCTGGTGCTGGGCCCGGTGGCGTTGCGGCCGCTCATCGAATCGGTCTGCCGCCAGGCCCAGACCATGCATCCGGATCGCACCTTTCGGAGCGTTGGGCTGACCGACGCCAACGTCCGCGCGGACGAAGATGCGATGACGCAGCTGCTCTGGATCCTGGTCGACAACGCCGTGAAATTCACGAAACCGGGTGACGCTGTCGAGCTGGGCTTGCACCGGCAGGATTCGGTGGCGCTGTTGACGGTTGCCGACGACGGAACCGGCATCTCGCCGGGCGACCTCGACCAGATCTTCGAGCGCTTCTACCAGTCCAGCGCGGCCCGCACGAACAAGGGGGCGGGCCTGGGTCTGTCGATCGCACGCTGGATCGCCGAGGAGCACCACGGAACCGTGACGGCGCGGAACAACGACGGGCCCGGATGCACGTTCACGGTCAGCCTGCCACTCGCCGCCTGACTCTTACGTCGGTCTTATCGATTGGCGATACGGTCGATCCATGTACGACATCGCCGCCGATCACGCGATCGCCCTGAGCACCGCCATCGTTCTTCTTCTTTTCCTCTTGGTGTCCGTTCGCCTGCTAGGTTTCCTGGCCGCTCGTCGTGCCGCGTGGGCGGTCCGATTCGCGGAAGCTTACGATGCCGCCTCGCCAATCACGAGGGTCGCGGCTGCCTTGATGCTGGTGAGCGGCGCGATCCACCTGGCGCTGGTCCCCGGCCACGACGGGATCACGGGCATCCTCTTCATCATCGACGGCGTTGGATTCGTCGGCCTGGGGATCGCCGCCTTCATCACCAACTGGTGGCGCCGCCCCGCCATGCTCTGGTTGACCGCCACCATCGCGGCGTACGTCGTCTGGGTGATCGCCGGTTGGGAGACGCCCGACCAGGTGGGCATCGCCTGCAAGTTGATCGAGTTGGTCGCGCTTGGCCTGGTCATGCGGCTCAACCACCCGACCCGCCGCACGTGGCCGCGACGAATCTGGCGAGCGACCGCCTTCCCGCTGATCACCATCGTGATGACTTTCGGCATCTGGGTGGGCGGGCTGGCGCACCCGGACGCGCTGCACGCCCACGCTGGCGCCGTGCTCCAGCCGGTCAACGCGGTCGCGACGCCGGAGCAGCGCGCGGCGGCGGCCCGTCTGCTGGCGGACACGAAAGCCAGCCTCACGCGCTACGGGGATCCGGCCGTCGCCATCGCGGCGGGCTACAAGCCCGGCCCGGTATCGGCCGCCGATCCGCTGCTCCACTTCCAGAACCCGGCCAACGCGCATGCCATCCTCGATCCCAATCGGCCGCAAGCGCTGGTGTATGCGCGAACCCCGAGCGGCTTGCGATTGGTGGGGGCGATGTATCAGATGCCAAAGGTCGGGCAGCGGGGCCCGGATCCGGGCGGGCCGCTGACGCAGTGGCACCAGCACGAGGGGATCTGCTTCTCGCCCTTCGGGTTCGAGTTCAGCTTCGAGACACCGTTCTGGACCTGCTCCGTCGGTTCGACCAGCGTCACGACCGCGCCAATGCTCCACGTGTGGATCGTCGACAACGGCAAGAACGGGCCGTTCGCCGCCGAGCTCGATAAAGCCGTCCAGCGCGAGCTCACCAGGAGGTCATAACGCCATGAGCCAGACGCCGCCGGCCAACAGTGCGTTCGAGATTGCTTCGGTGCTCGTTGTGGTGCAGGCGAGCCTCTCCTTTGTCGCCGGATTGAGCGCGCTCCCATTTGGCATCGTCGAGCCGGGCTTCCGGCTGCTTGGCGTGCTGACGCTGCTGATTGCCGCGGCGATGTTCTGGCTGGCCCGCGGCCTTCGCCGTGGGCGTCGCTGGGCCTGGGGCTGGCTCGTCACCCTGGAAGGGCTGAGCCTCGCGATCACGACCCTGCTCTCGCTGCTGCCGATCGGCACGATGCGCGGCCCGGTGCCGCTGCTCGTGAACCTCGTGATCCCGTTGTCCGTCCTGGTCTTGCTCGCCGCGGGGGCAGCTGATCGGCCGACCCAGCCGGGGCCGGCCGATCCCGCTTAACTCAGGCTCGGCGGTTGCGCGGCCACCGGTACCGGCAGGCCGATAGCAACCAGATTCCCCTCGGAATCCTTGAACCACGCGACCTTCGTCCCCGCGACCTCCGCGATCCCATCTTTGGTCTTGAGCCCAGGGCTGTCGTACTCCTCGAATTTGAGGCCGCGCCCTCGAAGTTCCTTGACGGCCGCGTCCAGGTCTTCCACCTCCAGAGCCATCTGCGTGTGTGTCCCCGACGGCTTCCCGCTGCTAAGGAACACTGCAAAACCCGTACCGCCTGATAACTCGTACATCACGCCGCCCATCGGATCGCGCTCCTGGGTGGGTGTCAACCCCAGTTTGTCCCGATAGAAGGCCTTCGCCCGCTCGAGGTCCTGCGCCGGAAGCATCGCCGCTGCTCGCGCTTGCTTGACCATTGGCCACCTCCTCGTTGTGCCCGGAGCTTAGCACTTCAGTCGCGATTCGAACGGCAGTTTTCCGGAAAACTACGCGCGGCCTGAGGCCTGGCGTCCCTGGCGGGCGATGGCATCGAGCGTGACGGCGAACAACAAGACCGCCCCCGTGATCATGTACTTGACGTTGGAGGGCAGGGCGATCAGGTCCAGGCCGTTTTCGATCGACTGGATGACGAAGGCGCCGAGCAGAGCCGACCACACCGTCCCGCGGCCGCCGAAGAGGCTGGTCCCGCCGATGACGGCCGCCGCGATCGCGTCGATCAGGACGTCGCCGCCGCCTGATGAATAGTTGACCGCGAACAGCCGCGAGGCAAAAAGGATGCCCCCGCAGGCCGCCAGCGTCGACGCCAGCACAAAGACCGACAACCGGATGGTGTTCACGGAAATACCGGCCCGGCGCGCCGCCTCGGCGTTGCCGCCGACTGCGAACACGTGCCGCCCGTAGGTCGTCCGCCGCACAATCAAATCGAAGAGGACGACGAAGCCAACCAGGATCAACCCGGCCAGCGGCACACCGCGGTCGGCGCTAAGCACGCCGATCGCGACCCCGATGGCGACCGCGAGGATCACGATTCGAACCGCCAGTCGGCCGATCGGCGCCGCCTGGAGACCCGCCGCCCGGCGGCGCTGCTGGCCGACGACCAGGCTTGCCGCGTACACGACGATCGCGAGGATCCCAATGCCCCAGCCGAGCACGGGGCTCAGGAACGTCCCGGTCAACCCGATGATCACCGGGTCGTTGATGTTTATCGTTCCTGTTTCGCCCAGGACGTACAGCAGCGCGCCCTGCCAGCCGATCAACCCGGCGAGTGTGACGATGAAGGAGGGCACGCCAAACCGCGTAACCCAAAACCCTTGTAGCAGTCCGATCATCGCACCGGTCAGGATGCCGACGATGATTGCGATCGGTCCTGGGACGCCATGCTGGACGTTGAGCACGGTCATGACGGCTGCCGAGAGTCCGCTGACCTGGCCAACCGAGAGGTCAATCTCGCCAAGCAGGAGCACGAGGACGACTCCAACGGAGATGGTCCCCACAGCCGCGGTCTGACTCACGAGATTACTCAGGTTGCGCGGGCTGAGGAAGTTGGGGTTGGCGACCTGAAAGGCAGCCCAGATCAACGCCAGCGCGAGCAGTGCAGGCAGTGGCCCGAGCTCGCCCTGACGAAGTCGTCGCCAGCTCTGCTGAAGGAAGCCCGGCTGCTCCTCCTCGTCAGCAAGCGGGGCGGTCTTGTCGGCCACAGCGCTCATGGCGCGATGCCCTTGGCCGCGGTGGGATCATCAGTCGGAGCGACCTCGGCCGGGCCGCTGAATTCTGCGCCCGTGATCGCGGCGACCACCTTCTCCCGGCTTGTTGCTCGGACGTCGTAGCTTCCGACGGGCCGGCCGAGCCAGAGGACGAAGATCCGGTCGCAAACCTCGAAAACGTCGGCCAGGTTGTGGCTGATCACCACCACGCCAAGTCCCTGTTCGCGCAACCGGCGGATGAGGTCGAGGACCTGGCGCGTCTGGGCGACGCCAAGCGCCGCCGTCGGCTCGTCGAGCAGCACCACCTTCGAATTCCACATCACCGATCGGGCGACAGCGACCGACTGGCGCTGACCGCCCGAAAGGGAGGCGACCACGTTGCGGACGATCCGGATCTTGACCTGAAGCCCCTTCAGCACCTCGATGGCGCGCTTCTCCATGCCTACCTCGTCGAGCGCAACCTCGGCTTCAGTCAGTTCACGACCCAGGTAAAGGTTGGCCACGACGTCAAGGTTGTCGCAGAGAGCGAGGTCCTGGTAGACGGTCGAGATGCCGAGCTGTGCGGCATCGCGCGGGCCGGTGATCGTTACCGGGCGTTCTTCAAAGAGGATTTCTCCGCCATCCGGGGGATAGATGCCGGCGATGATTTTGACCAGCGTCGATTTCCCGGCGCCATTGTCCCCCACAAGACCAACAACCTCGTGGGGATAGACCTCGAAATTAACGCCGGAGAGCGCCTGCACTGCGCCAAAACGTTTGCTGATGTTGTGCAGCCTCAGCAAGGGGGTTTTTGTTGCAACCGCCATTGGCCAGCTCCTTCAGCGCAAGACACGGATGGGCGTCGCAGCCCACCCGTGTCGTTAGCTCAGAGTGTACGGTTTGGCGGTCAGATCCCGGCGGCCGAGCAGGCGGATGCGTACGTACCGGTGCAAATGTCGCTCTTGCTCCAGAAGCCGTCGGCAATCACCGTCGTCTTGACGTTGTCTTTTGTCACCGCTACAGGAACCAGCAGCACGGACGGCACATCTGCCGTGCCATTGTTGACGGTCTTTCCGCTCGTCATGCTCGATGCCGAGGTCCCGGTCAGCAAGTCAAACGCCAGCTGCGCGGCCTCCTCAGCTTCAGGCTTGATGGCTTTGTAGACAGTCATGTACTGCTGGCCGCCGAGGATTCTCTGGATCGCCGCCAGCTCCGCGTCCTGTCCCGTCACGGGCGGCAGCGGATTGATACCGGCCGCCACCATCGCGGAGATCGCCCCACCGCCTGTTCCGTCGTTTGCGGCGTAGACGCCATCGACCTTGTTCCCGAGAGCGGTCAGGGCCTGGGCCATCTCGTCGTGCGCTTTGTCCGGACTCCAGCTCGGCGTGTCGTACTCCTTCGCGATCTGGACTTTGCCGTCCAGGACGCTATGCGCGCCCTGCTTGAAGAGCTTTGCGTTGTTGTCGGCCGGGTCGCCGTTGATCATGACAATGCTCGGATTCGACTTGCTGCCGAGCGCGGTGAGGAGGGAAGTCCCCTGCAGCTGACCGACCTTCGCGTTATCGAACGAGATGTAGAAATTGACGTTCGCTGTGTTGAGGATCAGACGATCGTAAGAAACGACCGGCACACCCTGCTGCTTGGCCTTGTCGGCGATGGCGGCGGCTGACTTGCCATCGACCGGATCAAGGACGAGCACTTTCACGCCGTTCGTCAGCATCGCCTCGGCCTGCGATTGCTGAACGGCCGCATCCTGGTTGGCGTTGTTGTACAGCAGGGTGCAGTTCGGACACAGCGCCTTCAGCTTATCGGTGAACAGTGGCCGGTCTTTCGTCTCGTATCGCGCCGTTTTGCTTTCCGGTAGCAGAAGTCCGATCTTTCCGGATGGGCCACTGCTCGTGCTCGTCGATGTGCCGCAGGCGGTCAAGACGACCGCCAGCGTGGCGAGCACCACGCCGAGGCGGCCAAGATTTGTCTTCATGTGCTCCTCCCTTCTCTCCGAGCCGGATGGCCCGATAGTGCGACGGAGTCTACAGTGGACCGGAATTTGTGTCAAACCTCCGATCGCTCGGACGCTAATACTCTCTAACGACCGAGGTTGGAAACGGGTTGTGAGGGTACGAGCGTCTGCGCCGCGCGGACCCGACACAGGTCGCGTCGACCGTGTCAGTAGCGATGCCAGCCCCGCCTGAATGCACTCCACGGGCCACCAGGCTGGCCACGATCGCGCCGATCAAACCGCCCGGCATGCCACGGTTCACCAGCCGTTCGCCGATCAGGCCGGCCAGCGCGCCGACCAGCAGCAAGACGAGCAGGTGTTCAAGCGCCCGATTTGGCCAAGCGTGTAGAGTCGACACCAGGAAGGGGAACGGATTGGCCACGAGTCCGACCAAACGACCACTGCTGCCGACGCGGACAAAGCCACCGGCGCCGAACGGTGCGCCGAGGGCACCGGGGCAGGCACGAGCGCCGCAGCCCTTCTGGCGAAGCCGCGGCTTCTGGATCTACCTCGTGGTCCTGCTGCTGCTGAACTACGTGATCAGCATCGTGTTCACGAGCGGTCCGGCACGAATGACGCTCCCGTACACCACCTTCATTCAGCAGGTGAACGTCGACAACGTCAAGGACATTACCGCCCAGTCCAACTCGATCCAGGGCGACTTCAGGAAACCCGTAACATACGGGTCCGCCAGCGGCACGCTCTTTCAGACCGAGCGGCCCGTTTTCGCCACCGACAACCTCGAAACCCTGCTCGAGCAACACAATGTGCCGATCATTGCCACGCCGCCCGGCTCCGGTCAATCGCCACTGCTGAACCTGCTGATCAGCTTCGGCCCGGCGCTGCTACTGATCGGCGGTTTGCTCTACCTGAGCCGGCGGATGGCGACGCCAGGTCCGGGCGGCATTCTCGGTGCCTTCGGCCAGAGCCAGGCAAAGCTCTACACCCCCGACTCGGGACCGAAGACCACGTTCGCCGACGTGGCCGGGATCGACGAGGCCAAGCAGGACCTGGCCCAGGTCGTCGACTTTCTCAAGACACCGGAAAAGTACCAGCGGCTCGGCGCGCAGATCCCGCACGGCATCCTGTTGGTCGGGCCGCCGGGAACGGGCAAGACGTTGCTCGCTCGAGCCGTGGCCGGCGAATCGAACCGCCCCTTCTTCAGCCTCTCCGCCTCGGAGTTCGTCGAGGCCATCGTCGGGGTGGGCGCGGCTCGCGTTCGCGATCTCTTCGCCAAAGCCAAGGCGGCCGCCCCAAGCATCATCTTCATCGATGAGTTGGACGCCATCGGGCGTTCGCGCGCCTCGTCCGCGACGTTCGGCGCCAACGATGAACGCGAGCAAACACTCAACCAGATCCTGACCGAGATGGATGGCTTCACGCCGAACCAGAATGTCGTGGTGCTCGCCGCGACGAACCGCCCGGAAGTCCTCGATCCCGCGCTGCTGCGACCAGGCCGCTTCGACCGGCGGGTTACGGTCTCTCCTCCCGACCGCGTCGGCCGTGAGGCGATCTTGAAAATCCACACCCGCAACCTTCGTCTGGCGCCGGATGTCAACCTGGACGACATCGCCGGAGCCACGGCCGGCTTCGTCGGCGCCGACCTGCGCAACATCGCCAACGAGGCGGCCTTGATCGCCGCGCAGAAAAATGAGGACCTGGTGACGCAGGCCGATTTCGACGAGGCGATCGAACGGTCGGTTCTCGGCCTCCGCCGGCCCATCGTGCTCGGGCCCGACGAGAAGCGCCTGATCGCCTACCACGAGTCGGGGCACGCGCTCATGGGCTTGCTGGTTCCCGGGGCGGATCCGGTGAAAAAGCTGACGATCGTGCCGCGCGGGCTGTCCCTCGGCTCGACCTACAGCCAGCCGATCGACGACCGCTACAACTATCCGGAGAGCTACTTGCGGGGGCGGATCACGCTCGCCCTCGGTGGCCGGGCGGCCGAGGAAGTCGCCTACGGCGCCGTCACGACCGGAGCGGAGAGCGACCTCCAGCAGGTGAACCAGATCGCCCGCTCGATGGTCGCGCGCTTCGGGATGTCGCCGAAGCTGGGTCCGCTCAACCTGACCCAGCCCGGCGATGGCGCCGCGGTGGAGCGCTTCAGCGAAGAGACCTCGAAGATCCTCGACGAGGAGGTCCGCCGGATCGTCGACGAATGCCACCGCGAATCGGTGCGGATGCTGACCGAGAACCGCGACCGGCTCGATCGCCTCGCGGAAGCGGTCCTCAAGAAGGATACCCTCGACACGGACGAGATCTATGCCGCCACGGGCATCAGCCGGCCGTCCTCATCCCGCCCGCTGATCGCCCCGCCGCTCCCTGGCAACGGCTCCTCGCGCGACGGCGACCTGGCGAAGGAGGAGGTCGGCGCCGAGATCCATCGTTAGCCGGCCAGCGACCGCCGCAATGATTCGGTCTCACCCGAGGGCGCGACGCCAAGCTCGTCGGCAAGCAGGCGACGACACTCGTTGTAGACACGAACCGCCTCGGCGCGGTCACCCTGCTTGATCAGCACCTGCATCAACCGTCGATAGCCGGATTCGCGAAACGGTTCAAGCTCGACGGTGGCGCGCGCCTGGTCGAGCGCAAGGCTGAGCTCGCCATTCCAGAGGAGCGACTCGACCCGGCAGTCGAGCGCTCGCACCAGGAGATCGCGAAGGCGCTGGCGCCGGGTTGCGACCCAAGTTGCATCCTCGCCCACCAGAAACGGCCGGCGGGCGATCGTGGTCGCGATCAGGGCCGGACCGTACGCCGCTCCTGGCTGATTCGCGAGCACCGCTCCCTCGGCCTGGTGGACGGCGTCGGCTGCGGCCTCGAGGTCGATCCAGCTGTCGGCCGGCGGCCGGAACTGGTAGCAGCGAAAGGCATTGGCGATGATCCGGTCGCGATCGAGGCCCAGCGTGGCCAGCCTCTGGCGGAGCTTGCTGATCACGGCACTCAGCGCGACCGGCCAGGACGGCGGGAGCGAATCCGGCCACAGCAGCTCGGCCAGCTCGGACTGGGTCACGGCCCGCTCCCGTTCAGCCACCAGGTAGACGAGCGCCAGGCGCCCCTGGCGGCCGGCGAGCTCGGCTTCACGGAGCAATTGGTCTCCGCGCTCGACGGCCACTTCACCGGTCAGATAGATGCGAAGCAATGACCCTCCAAACATTTGCCAAAGGCGTCCAGCGATGATCTTATTCAGTCGACTTAACCGCCGCCCTTTCCCACCGCCGCCCTTTCCCACCGCCGCCCTTTCCCACCGCCGCCCTTTCCACGCCGGGGGCGGCTGAGAGCCGGGGGCGGCTGAGAGCTGGGAGCGGCTGAGAGCCGGGGCGGCTATTGAGGAGGTGCGGAATGCAGAAACGCGTCGAGTGTGAATGCGGCTGGTCGCTGCAGACGGATGACGAGGCCAAGCTGGTGGCGGGGGTCCAGCAGCACGCCAAGCAGACTCACAACATGGAGGGTGTGACCAGAGACCAGGTGCTCGCCCAGGCCAGGCCGGTTTAACTAAGACCACATTAGCGCGCCCCGGTGTGGAAAGGCGCGCGTGTAAATAAATTAGCGCGCCCCGGTGTGGAAAGGCGCGCGGTAAATAAAAGGAGAACAGATGAAATTCCTCTATTTGCTCTACGCCGACGAATCGAAGATGCCCGCCCCCGACAGCGCCCAGATGCAGCAGCAAGAGGCCGCCTTCGGTCGCTATTACGAAGAACTCTCCGGGCGCGGCATGTTCAAAGCCGGCGACCCGGTCCAGCCGTCAAAGACGGCGACGACGGTCCGCGTCCGCAACGGATCGACAAAGACCGCATCCGGCCCGGCCACTGTCGGCAGCGAGCAGATCATCGGCTTCTACGTCATCGAGGCAAAGAACCAGGACGAGGCGATCGCCTACGCCGCCAAGGTACCCTCGGCCGCCGTGGGTTCGATCGAGGTTCGCCCAATCGTCGGATCGTCCTAAACGACAAACTCGCGCGCCTTTCCACGCCGGGGCGCGCTCAGGGCGGGAGGGTCAGCGTGAGATCGACTGGCCCTCCCGCAGCCTGAAGGCGTCGAGGCAGGCGGCGCCGCAAAAGTAGTGCGTCGTCTCGCCCACCGTCAGGGTGTGCATCGCGCCCTTCACCTCAACGCTCATCCCACAGATCGGGTCGATCGCAGCCGCCGGCAGGGCGATCGCGAAGTTGCGCTGATGCGCCTGGCGCTCGGCTACGATCTCGGCGAGCGTGGCGAGCGCAATCTCCTCCTGGGAGGCCCCCACCGCACCGTCCGCCGCGCGGCGAATGCGGTCCAGGCCGCCGACACCGCGGCCGGCGAGCACGTCGAGAACCGTGGCGGCCCGGCGGCGGCTGGCGACCAGGCCTATGTAGGCGATGTCGTACGGCAACAGCGCCTCGATGGCATCCTCGTCGTAGTGGCCCATCGTGGCGACGACCGCCCAGCTGGCCGCGTTCGGCTGAGCGGACGCGAGGTCGAGCGAGCCGATGACCTGGTCCGCCTCGGGGAAGTCGGTCGGAATCGCGCCGGGGTGCACCGCACAGGTCTTGTACCCGATCGTGGCGCCTAACCGGACGAGCGTGTGGGCTGCGGGAGTGTCGCCCACGACGAGCAGCAACGGTCGCGGCAGCTGCGGGTCGATGAAGACATCCAGCGAGCCCGCGCTCGGGCAGGTACTGAGATGGGCCACGACGCCGGGTAAATGCTCGGGCGCCTCATCGGGCGCGATCTTGACCAGTCGGGGCTGCCCGTCGCCGATCGCGACCAGCGCCTCGCGCCGCACCAGGGCTTCTGAACAGCTGCCGCCCACCCAGCCCCAGAGCCTGCCGTCGGCGGTGATCAACGCCTTGTCGCCGGCCCGCGCCGAGGTCGGCGGCTCGACCCGGACAACGGTCGCTACCACGAAAGTCTCGCCGCGCCGCCGCAGCTCCGCGGCCCGGTCGAGAACCTCGTCCGCCAGTGACATCTTTCGCCTTACTCGGCCGCGCCCTTCTCGTTCAGTGCCGCCCAGACCTTGTCGGAGGTGACCGGCATATCGATATTCGTGATGCCGAGGTGGGCGACAGCATCGATCACCGCATTGACGAAGGCCGCCGGCGACCCGACCGTTGCCGACTCGCCGACACCCTTGGCGCCGATCGGATGATGGGGTGAGGGCGTCACCGTCTCGAAGAGCTCGAACTTCGGGGTCTCCCAGGCTGTTGGCAGCAGGTAGTCGGTGAAGTTGGACCCGAGGCAGTTGCCCTCCTCGTCGAAGGTGATCAGTTCCATGAACGCGATTCCAAAGCCTTCGGTGAGACCGCCATGGATCTGGCCTTCGACGACCATCGGGTTGATGCGGACGCCGCAATCATCCACCGCGACCATGCGGCGGACTTTCACCTGCCCGGTTCCGCGGTCGATATCGACGACGACGAGGTAGGTGCCGAACGGGAACGTCATGTTCGGTGGGTCGTAGTAGGTCACGCCCTCGAGCCCCGCTTCCATCCCGTCGGGGATGTTCGTGTAGGCGGCGAAAGCGATGTCCTGGATCGTCTTTGATTTTGATGGCGCACCGCGCACGAAGAATTTGCCCTGGTCGAACTCGATGTCTGCCTCCGATGCCTCCAGCAGATGAGCTGCGATCTTCTTGGCCTTGTCGCGCAGTTTGCGGCTGACCACGGCCGTCGCGGCACCCCCGACCGGGGTGCTCCGGCTGGCGTAGGTGCCGAGTCCGTAGGGCGTGTTGTCGGTGTCGCCCTCCTGAACTTCGACATCGGCCGCCGGGATCCCCAGCTCGTTGGCGACGATCTGGGCGAACGTCGTCTCGTGACCCTGGCCTTGGCTCTTCACGCCGAGCTTGAGGATCGCCTTGCCGGTCGGATGCACCCGCAACTCGGCCGAGTCGAACATCCGGAGCCCGACGATGTCGTAGTGCTTGCCGGGGCCGGCGCCCACCACCTCCGTGAAGCTGGCGACCCCGATCCCCATCAGCTCACCCTTCTTCCGTTTCTCGGCCTGCTCCTTGCGGAGCTCCTTGTAGCCGATCTTGTCGAGCGCGAGCTGCATCGCCCTCGGGTAATCGCCGCTGTCGTACTCGAAGCCGGTGGCGGACTTGTAAGGGAACTGCTCGGGCTTGATGAAGTTCTTGAGCCGGATGTCGGCCGGGTCCATCTTCATTTCGACCGCGGCATTCTCGACCAGCCGCTCGATCAGGTAGGAGGCTTCGGTGACCCGGAACGAGCACCGGTACGCCACCCCACCCGGCGCCTTGTTCGTGTAGGCGCCGTCCGCCTCGACGAATGCGGCGGGCATGTCGTAGGACCCGGTGACGATGTGAAAGAGGCCCGCCCGGAACTTCGTCGGCTGAGCGTCCGCGAAAAAGGCGCCGTTGTCGCTCAGCAGCTTGACGCGCAGGCCCAGCATCTTCCCGGCGTCGTTCAGCGCCAGCTCGCCGCGCATGTGGAAATCGCGGGCGAAGCCAGTCGAGATCAGGTTGTCGCTGCGGTCCTCGACCCATTTGACCGGCTTGCCGATCAGCAGTGACGCAGCGGTCGCGACGACATAGCCCGGATAGATCGGCACCTTGTTGCCGAAGCCGCCGCCGATGTCGGGCGAGATGATCCGGATCTTCTCCTCCGGGAGACCGGCGACGATCGCGAAGAGGGTACGATGCGCATGCGGGGCTTGCGAGGTCATGTACAGGGTCGCATTGCCGGTGGCCGAGTTGATGTCGGCCACGATCCCGCACGTTTCCAGCGGTGATGGATGGCAGCGCGGGTAGAAGCTTTCGAGGGTAACGACCCGATCGGCTTTGCGGAAGGCCTCTTCGGTGGCGGCCTTGTCGCCGGCCTCCCAGTGATAGATGTGGTTGGAGGTCTGGCCCTCCTTCTCGTCCCGGATCAGGGGCGCGCCGGCGTCGAGCGCCTTCCATGGATCGACGACCGCCGGCAGCACGTCGTAATCGACCTCGATCAGCGGGAGCGCGTCGCGCGCGATATAGGGCTCGGTCGCGATGACGCACGCGACCTCTTGCCCCTGGAAGCGGACCTTGTCGGTCGCGAGCACCGCCTGGGTATCGCCCGAGAGCGTCGGCATCCAGGCCAGCTTGTGCTGGGCGAGCAGCTCACCGGTGACGACCGCGACCACGCCCGGAAGGGCCTGGGCGGCATCGGTTTTGATGGACTTGATCTTTGCGTGGGCGTATGGACTGCGCAGGATCGCCATGTGGAGCATGCCCGGGAGTGAGATGTCGTCGACATAGTTGCCGCGGCCGCGAATGAATCGGTCGTCTTCCTTGCGCCGGATACTGTCGCCGATCACGCCCTTGAGCGGGGTTTCAACGGCCATGACTCAACTCCTCACCGCGGCGGTGGCCGCGGGTACCGCCGCCGCCGCCTTCATCTGCGCGGCCGCGCTCTTCACGGCTTTGACGATATTCATGTAGCCGGTGCAGCGGCAGATGTTGCCGGAGATCGCCCAGCGAATGTCGTCGTCTGTCGGGTCCTTCTTCTCCTCGAGCAGGGCGAGGCTGGTGAGCATCATGCCGGGCGTGCAGAACCCGCACTGGAGCCCGTGCTCCTGCTTGAACGCCGCCTGGATCGGATGAAGCGTCCCGCTGGCGGCCAGCGCCTCGACCGTGGTCAGCTGCTGTCCGTCAGCCTGGACGGCGAACATCGTGCACGACTTGACGGGTGTCCCGTCGAGCAGGACGGTACAGGCACCGCAATGCGTGGTATCGCATCCAATGTGCGTCCCCGTCAGCCGAAGAGTCTCGCGGATGAAGTGCACGAGGAGGAGCCGTGGCTCGACTTCGGCGCTGCGTTTCTCGCCGTTGACCGTGACGGTGATCGGCTGGCCCATGCTCATCCACCTCCCCTGGCGCGCTCATAGGCGCGCTTCAGTCCACGCTCGGTGAAGACCCGGACGACGTTGCGCTTGTACTCGACAGAACCACGCTGGTCGGCCTTCGGCTCCGCCGCCTCGGCCGCCAGGACCGCCGCCTGCTTGATGGCGGCGTCATCGAGCCGGACGCCCTTAAGGGACGCTTCGGCTCTCTCGGCCTTGAGGTTTTGCGGGCCGACCGCGGTCAGCCCGATGCCCGCCGAGCCGACTTTGCCATCGTCCATCTGGAGATGGACGGCGACCGCGACCGTCGCGAAGTCACCAACCTTGCGCTCGAGCTTCAGGTAGGCGCCACCCGTCTGCGCCTTTGCTGCCTGGATCCGGATCTCGCTCAAGAGCTCCGTTGGCTGCAGGGCGGTGCTGAACGGTCCGCTGAAGAAGTCGCGCGCTTTTACCGTCCGGGTCCCGTGCTTCGAGCGGAGCACGAGATCGGCGTCGAGCGCCAGCAACACCGTTCCCCAGTCACCGGAGGGGTCCGCATGGGCGACCGATCCAGCAATGGTGCCGCGGTTGCGGATGATCGGGTCGGCGATCTGTGGGGCGGCGTCCGCCATGACGTGATAGCGCGAGGCCAGCAGGCTCGAGCGCTCCGCGGCCTTGTGACGAAACAGCGGGCCGATGCGAAGGGTCCCGTCGCGCTCCTCGATGAAGTCCAGCTCCCTGATCCCGTTGATGTCGACCAGGTGCGCCGGACTCGCGAACCGCAGCTTCAGCAGCGGGATCAGGCTCTGGCCGCCCGCCAGGACCTTGGCGTCTTCACCGAGCTCATCGAGGAGGCCCAGTGCCTCGTCCATGGTCTTCGGGGCGTGGTACTCAAACGGAGCCGGCAACATAGCAACCCCTCCTTTGGGTAGGCGTAACCGGATGACCGAGCCTGTTCAACCCTATTCCGGGTCCGTCATAGTTGTCAATGCCTAAAGGCTGGCTACTGGTCGAGCGTGTCGAAGGCGCCGTAGGCCGGAAAGCGGAAGGCCATGTCTTTGGAGAGCAGCCCGCCGTGACCCAGCCCGTTGAAGTCGGCGGCGGTGACCTGGGCGCCGGTGAAGAGCCGTGGCAGGATCAGATCGAGCACGGTCGCCCGGGAGAACATCCCGCAGGCCGCCACTCCGAAGATCGGCTTGTCGGTCAGGTAAGCCAGCCACACCGCGCTTCCCGGGTGAGCCGGGGCGCCCTGTTTCTCCATGCGTGCGTGAAGTCGCTCGAGCGCGACCAGCGTCGGGTCGAGCGGGTCGGTGGCGTTCGCGCCGGCGGTCAGCAACAGGTCGGCATCGGGCAGCAGGCCGCTGATCGCCCCCTCCACCGCGCCGATGTCGTCGGCGACGTAGCGGATCTCGCTAATGGTCGAGCCGAACCAGGCCACCTTCATCTCGATCGACGCCTGGAACTTCTCGCGCTGAGCCGGATCCAGGCGCTCGCGCACGAGAACTGCCACCCGCATCGGCTGGAACGCCAGCACCCGGACCACACCCTCGCCCGCCGCGCAGACGCGTTCCGCTTCGAGCAGGCGAGCCTCCGGCACGACGAACGGGGTGACCTTGACACCGGCAATGGTCTTGCCCCTGGAGACCAGTTGGCCATCGAACAGCGTGAAGATGGACACATCCTCGATGCTGTTGAGCGCCTGCAGCCGCTGAACATCGACCTTGAAGATCCCGTTCACCTCAGCGCTCAGCCGGACCTGGCTCTCGGCCGGTCCATGCCGAATCACCCCGGAACCGGCGACCGACCTTGCCAGGCGGCGGGCGGCCTCGTCTTCATGGACATCGCCCCGCTCCATGCGCACGACGTGCAGCTCATCGACCTGGGCGCCGGCCACCACCGGCCAGTCCTCTTTGGTGAGAATCCGGCCCTTGAGCAGCAACGCCCGATGGTGGTCATCCGGAACCAGCAGCGTCTGCGCCAGCACGGCGCCCTCGATGCCGTCGGCGCTCAGCCGCGAACCCCGCAGCGCCTCGGACTTCACGGCAGCGCGGTCGCCGCCGGGGTCGGGCCGGGCATCGGGCCTCCCTGCTTGCCATGGCGAACGGCGACCATCTGCGCCAGGATGGCGAGGGCTGTCTCCTCCGCGGTCTGGGCGCCGAGGTCGAGGCCGATGGGCGCGTGGACCCGTGCGAGCTCCGCCTCGCTGACGCCCGCGGCAATCAGCCGCGCGACCCGTTCGCGATGCGTCTTCTTGCTGCCGATCGCGCCGATATAGCGAGGATGTCCACGCAGCGCCGCCGTAATCGTGGGATCGTCGAATTTCGGATCGTGGGTCAGGATCACGACATAGGTCGAGCCGTCCATCGGCAGGTCCTTCAGGACTTCGTCGGGCCAGGCGTGCACGACCCGGCGCGCCTCAGGGAATCGCTCGCGGTCGGCAAACTTCGACCGCGCGTCCACCACGGTGACGCGGAATCCGATTGCGGTGGCCAGGCCCGCGAGGGGGATGGCGACGTGCGAGCCGCCGAAGATGAAGAGCTCCGGTGGTCGAGGAAACGGTTCGAGGAACAGGCCATCGCGGCGAACCGGAGTCTCGTGGTCGAGGAGTTCGGGGACGTCCGGGTCACCGGACGTCAGAAGCTGTCGGGCCCCGGGCGCCGCGCCCACATCGGTCTTGAGTACCACCGGCCGCTCCGCCTCCAGGGCGCCGAGCAGCTCGCGATGGACCTGGCTGAGCGGCTCGACCAGGACGTCGACCTCGCCGCCGCAGCTCAGGCCAACCGTCCAGGCGAGGTCGTCGCTGACCCCGAAGTGGAAGAGCTGTGCCGGGCTTCCCTTGAGCACGAGCTGCGCCTGTTCGAAGACCTCGCCTTCGAGGCAACCGCCGCTCACCGAGCCGGCGATCTTGCCTGATTGGCTGATCGCCATTCGGGAGCCCGCTGGCCGGGGGGCGCTTCCCCAGGTACTGATGACGGTCGCCACCGCCACGGGGTCGCCGCTGTCCAGCCACGCCTTGACCTCGGGCATGACGTCGCGCACTGTCTCAAGTGTAGTCAGCCGTCGGCGAAATCGCTGTCAGGCCGATGCGGTGACAAGCGTCTGCCGCCGGACCGGGCGCTGGTTGGCCGTCTCGAGCAGGAGGACACCCAGCGCCTCGAGGTTGGCGAGATTGTGGGCCGGCAGGAAATCGTCGACGAAGGGCAAGGCCGCCTGCAGCCCGAGGGTGAGCGGCTCGTACCCGGGTGCGCCCATCAGCGGGTTCATCCAGATCAGGCGGTGGCAGGACCGCTGCAGCCTCGCGATGGCACGCCGCATCTGCGCCGCGTCCCCTCGGTCCCATCCGTCGCTGATGATGGCGACGGTCGCGCCGTGACCGAGCACACGGCGGGCATAGCGCCGATTGAAGGTCTCGATCGCCTCGCCGATGCGCGTCCCGCCGGACCAGTCGTCCACCGACGCCATCACCCGGTTGAGCGCTGCATCGACGTCGTGGCTCCGCAGCAGGCGGGTGATCCGGGTGAGGCGGGTGGCGAAAACAAACGCCTCGACCCGGGTGCTGGCGCTGTTGAGGGCGTAGGCGAAATTTAGCAGCAGGCGCGTGTAGCGCTCCATCGACCCGCTGATGTCGCAGAGCAGCACCAGCGGCCGCGGCCGAAGCGTCGGACTCTTCCAGCTGAAGACCAGCAGTTCGCCGCCAAATCGGAGGCTGCGGCGCAGCACCCGGCGGATGTCGAGCCGGTCGCGGCCGCCCGCCCGAGCCCGTCGGGATCGCGTCAGACCGGCCGGAAGCCGCATCAGCCGGATGAGCCGGCGGACCTCCGCCATCTCGGCTTCGGTCAGCGTGTCGAAGTCTTTCCGACGGAGCACCTCGACCTGCGAGTAGCTCGCCACCTCCAGCTCTTCCGCGCCCTCGGCTCCCTCGACGTCGTCGAGTACCTTGAGCTGCCGTCCGGTTAGCGTCATTGCTGCCTCTCGTTCGGTCGCCGCCGTTCCCGGCGACGCCGACCCATCGCCGCCCGGGGCGTGGGCGCCCAAAAAGGCCGCCAGGGCTCGATCGAGGATGGGCAGCTCGTCCCGCCGCCGGCCGAAGTGCGCGTGAACTGCCGTCTGCACGTCGTCCGGACGACGCAGGTCGATCACGGTCAGCGCCGTGAGGAACGGCAGCATCCGAGCCGGTCCAGCGTCGAAGCCCAGGCCCCGAAGGATGCGACCGAAATGCAGCCAGTTCCGGGTCAGGACCGCGCCGGAGTCAGGCACTGACGGCTCGGGCGAGGAGCTCCCGCGAGCCCGCGCCGCGAAGCCGTTCGAAATCCTCCTGGTACTTGACGACCGCGCCAAGTGTCGCCTGCACGGCGGCTTCACTAAGTTCCGTTTGTCCCAACGCGATGAGGGAGCGCGTCCAGTCGAGGCTCTCGGCAACGCCCGGCAACTTATAGAGGTCGAGGCGGCGAACCCCACCGATGAACTCGCTGACCTGCCGGGCCAGTTTCTTCGGGACGTCGGGAACCCGCGCGATGATGATCTCGTACTCCCGTTCCACCGACGGGTAATCGATCCAGAAATAAAGGCACCGGCGCTTCAGTGCGTCATGGATCTCGCGCGTGCGGTTCGAGGTGATGATCACCGCCGGCGGCTTTTCGGCCTTGATCGTGCCGATCTCGGGGATCGAGATCTGGAAATCAGACAGCAGCTCGAGCAAGAACGCCTCGAACTCGTCGTCCGCCCGGTCGATTTCGTCGATCAGCAGGACCGGCGGCCTCGCCCCCTCGTTCTCGATCGCCTGCAACAGCGGGCGCTTCACCAGGAACTGGTGGCTGTAGATTTCCCGCTCGGTCTCGTCGCGGTTGGCGCCGGCCGATTCCAGTAGCCGGATGTGCAGCATCTGCTTCGCGTACGCCCATTCGTAGACGGCACTGTTGACGTCGATCCCTTCGTAACACTGCAGCCGGATCAGCCGGGTGTTGAGGATCTCGGCGAGCACCTTGCCCACTTCCGTCTTGCCAACCCCCGCCTCACCTTCGAGCAGGAGCGGCTTGTCGAGCGTCAACGCGAGGAAGATCGTTGTCGCCAGGCTGCGATCGGCAACGTAGCGGTGCGCCTGGAGCGCCCGCTCCACGTCCTCTATCGACGCAACGGGGAGGTCCTGCATGAGCGAATTGTAGGGAGAGCGGTTGCGCGGTGCGGCCGCTCTCGCTGTTTCCTAGTGGTGCGCCGTGATCTGTTCCAGCGCCCGCCGGGTCAGGACCCGCGCCAGGTGCCGGCGGTAATCCGGCGAACCGTTGAGGTCTTGCTGCGGATCGGTGCCGTCAGCGGCTCGCTCGGCCGCCTTGCGAAGCTCGTCGTCGTGCCCGGCTTTGCCGCGCAACGCTTGCTCGACGCCCGACGCCCTGATCGGGCGGCTCCCCATCCCGGTGAGGCCGACCGCCACCTGCGTGACCTCATGACCGGTCACCCTCACCTGCGCGGCGACCGCCACGATCGCCCAGTCCTGCGACCGCCGGCTGAACTTCAGGTAGGTGCCTTTGCTGCCTGGCGGAGGCGTCGTGATCCGGATCTCACGCAGGATCTCGTTCGGTTCCAGCGATGAGGTGAAGGTGTCGACGAAGAAGTCTTTGGCCGCGATGGTCCGCTCGCCTCGCGGGCCCACCACCTTGAGCTCGGCGTCCAGGGCCAGCAGGCAGGCGGGGAAGTCACCGAATGGGTCGGCGTGCGCCGCCGCGCCACCGATCGTCCCCCGGTTGCGAACCTGCGGGTCGCCGATCTGCGAGGCGGCGCTCGTCAATAGCGGCAGCTTGTTCTTCAGCAGGTCGGAGAACTCGATGTCGTGGTGGCTGGTCAGGGCACCAATCGCAATCTGCCCGTCTTCCTCCCGGATGTAGTTGAGGTTGCTGATCCGGCCGATGTCGACCAGGAAGGATGGCGTCGAGAGCCGCAGCTTCATCAGCGGGATGAGGCTATGGCCGCCCGCGAGGACTTTTGCCTCCTGGCCATGTTTGACCAGCTCGGCGACGGCCTCCGGCAGGGTGCGCGGGACGACGTAATCGAAGCTGGCTGGAATCATCGGGTTGTCCCTCCGTTGCGGTGCATCAGCTGCCAGACTTTCTGTGGGGTGGCTGGCATCGCGATGTCCTTGACCCCGAACGGCTCGAGCGCATCGACGATGGCGTTGATGATCGCGGGGCTGGAGGCGATCGTGCCCGCCTCGCCGATCCCCTTGGTCCCCAGCGGGTTGACCGGGCTGGGTGTGACGGTCGCGCCCAGTTCGAATGACGGCAGGTCCGAGGCGGTCGGCACGAGATAGTCGACCAGGCTGCCACTCCGTAGCTGTCCCGCTTCGTCGTAGACCGCCTGTTCGAAGAGTGCCTGGCCGATCCCCTGCGCGATCCCGCCGTGCAACTGGCCGTCGACCACCATCGGGTTGATCCGGGTGCCGCAGTCATCGACCGCGACATAGCGAAGGATCCGGGTCGCACCGGTCTCGGCGTCAACCTCCACCACGGCGATGTGCGCCCCGAATGGCCAGACGAAGTTCGTGGGGTCGAAGAAGGTCGTGGCCTCGAGGCCGCCCTCCATCCCCTTCGGCAGGCGGCTCGTCTGGAACGCGGCCGCCGCGATCTCCTGAATGGTGACGGCTTTCGACGGCGTGCCTTTCACGAAGGCCTTGCCGTTTTCGTAAACGACGTCGCCTTCCGCCGCCTCCAACAGGTGGGCGGCGATCTTCCGGGCCTTCTCTTGCACCTTCATGGCGCTGATATGGACCGCGTTGCCGTCCAGCGCCGTGCTCCGGCTGCCGTACGTGTCCATCCCCATCGGCCCGATGGCTGTGTCGCCATGCTGGACGTCGATGTCCTCGACCGGGATGCCGAGCACGTCGGACGCGACCTGCGCGTAGGTCGTCTCATGGCCTTGCCCGTGCGGCGAACTGCCGATGATGACAGTGGCCTTGCCGGTGAAGTGGACGTTCACCACCGACATGCCCCAGAGCGACACGCCGACCGCGGCCTCCGTGGCCGCCGCCGGCCCAAGGCCGCAAATCTCGATGTAGGTCGAGAGGCCGATCCCCAGGTACTTACCCTGCTTCCGTTTTTCCGCTTGCTCCTTGCGGAAACCCACGTAATCGACGAGGTCCAGCGCCTTGTCAAGCGTGATCGTGTAGTCGCCCGAGTCGTACGTCAGCCCCAACAACGTCGTGAATGGCTGGTCCTCCGCCCGGACGAAATTCTTCCGCCGGACCTCGACCGGGTCGAGGCCGGTCTCGCGGGCCACCAGGTCCATCACGCGCTCGATCAGAAAGGTCGCCTCCGGGCGGCCGGCCCCGCGGTAGGCGTCGGTCGGCGTCGTGTTCGTGAACACCCCGACCGCCCTCCCGTCGAAGGCCTTCATCCTGTAGGCGCCCTGGGCGACCAGCATGCCAAGGACCTGGAAGGTCCCAAACTGGCTGCAGTACCCGCCGAGGTTGAGCCACTGCGTCGGCCGGATGGCGAGCACGGTGCCATCCTTCCTGGCGGCAATCTCGACATCCCAGATCTGGTCCCGCCCGTGGTGGGTGGCCTTGACGTTTTCGTTGCGATCCTCGATCCACTTGACCGGGCGACCCAACCGCCGCGACGCGAGGGCGGTCAGGATCTCCTCGGGGTAGACCCTGATCTTCGATCCAAAGCCGCCACCGACCTCCGGGGCGACCACCCGGACGTTGCTTTCCGGAATGCCCAGGATGACGGCCAGCCACACCTTGACGAAGTGCGGAATCTGCGTCGATGACCAGACGGTGAGCTTGTTGGCAAATGTCTTGTAGTCAGCCAGCACGCCGCGAGTCTCGATCGCGATCGGGATCAGGCGTTGCTGGATCAGCCGCTGCTTGATGGTGACCTCGGCTTCCTTGAAGGCGGCGTCGGCATCGCCGCTGGCAAACTTCACGTCATACGAGAGGTTGCCGCCGAGCTCTTCGTGGAGGACGGGGGCGCTCTTCTCGATGGCTTTCTCGATGTCCAGCACCGCCGGTAACGACTCATACTTCACCTCGATCCGCTCGCCGGCGTCCTCGGCGGCGGCCCGGCTCGAGGCCAGCACGATCGCGACCGGCTCGCCCACGTAGTGAACCTTGTCGACCGCGATCGGATAGTGGTTCGGATACTTCTTGTCGGGCACGAAGCAGACCGTCACCGGCAGGGGTGCGCCGAACTCCGGCTTCAGGTCTCTACCAGTGAAGATCGCGATCACGCCATCGGCTTCCTTCGCCCGGGCGGTCTCGATGCCGAGGATCCGCGCGTGGGCCTCGCTCGATCGGATCACGTGCATGTGCACGACCGCCGTCTGCGGAATGTCGTCGACGTAGCTGCCGGTCCCGGTGACCAGCCGTGGATCTTCGCGTCGCTTGATGGAGGCGCCGACCATCTGGGATATCGCCATGTTGAAATCCTCCCTTTCTTCAGGAGACCGACGCCGGCGCTTTGCTCACCGCGCCGGGCGCCATCACCTTGGCCGCCGCCTGAATCGACTTGACGATGTTGTGGTAGCCGGTGCAGCGGCAGAGGTTGCCCTCGAGCCCCAACCGGATCTCGCGCTCCGTGGGGTTGGGATTGCGCTCGAGCAGCTGCTTCGCCGCCATGATCATGCCGGGCGTGCAAAACCCGCACTGCAGGCCATGCTCGTCCCAGAACGCCTGCTGCAGGGGATGCAACGTCGATCCCTTGGCCAGGCCCTCGATGGTCGTGATCTGCGCCCCGTCAGCCTGGACGGCGAAGATCGTGCATGACTTCACGCTGTGCCCGTCGAGTTCGACCGTACACGCGCCGCAGTTACTGGTGTCGCAGCCGACATGGGTTCCGGTGAGCCCCGCCAGCTCGCGGATGAACTGCACCAGCAATAGCCGAGGCTCGACCTCGTGCTCATGCCTGGCGCCATTGATGGTGACGGCAACCCTGCGCCTCATACCCACCTCCTGGTTACGTGCCGACGCCTGCCGCCACAGGTATAGCACTGAAGCCTGCGGGGTGTCTAGGGCAGCGTCCAGGCCGCTGACCACGCGGCGTTGAGCGTGACCCGCTAACGTCGCTGCGGGACGCGCAGCTCGACCCGCCGGCAGGCGCGGCAAGCGAGCAGCTCCATGTCGAGGATGCCCTCCCCGATCTCCGCCCACTTCCCCATGAGGGCGGCCCATCCACCGCTGACGCCGCCGACCCGAAAGTGCTCGACCCCAAGTGATTGCAGCGGCCCCTTGCACCCAAGGCAGCTGTCAGTTACCGATTGTGTCGCCATTTCAACCCGGATCCTCCTCTACCCGGCGGGAGGGATTGCCCAGCCGGTGGCCGCTATGGAAAGCTGAATATTAGCGTCGAGGACTCGAACCGGTTCATCCGACCAAGGAGGGAACTTCCATGCGCCGACTGATGTTGCTGGCCGCTGCTGGCACTGCCTTGCTGCTTGCCGTTCCCGCGTCCGCCGCCTCGCAGCCGGAGGTTGGTGTCGTGCAAAACTTCGGCCCGCCGCTGGCCGCGAGCTGCCATAACCCCGAGGGGATCGCTATCGACCCAACCGGGAACCTCTACGCCGCCTCGTTCGCATTCCAGCCGGTCGCCAACATCTGCGTGGTCAATCGTGACGGCATGCTGGTCGACGTCATCCCGGTGCCGGCCGGTCCGGCCGGGGTCGCGTCGCTGCTCGGCGAGCTGTTCGAGCCGAGTCAGGGCCTCTATGTGCTCGACTTCGCGAACGGCGCGCCCGGCAACGGCCGGCTGCTGCTGGTCAATCCGGGCACGAACACGGTCCGCGTCGTGGCGAGCGGGTTCCAGGCGCCCAACGCCCTGACCCAGGACCGTGAGCGCAACATCTATATCTCGGATTCCTTTCAGGGGGTCATCTGGAAGGTGGCGCCCGACGGGACAACGAGCGTCTGGAAACAGGATCTTCGGCTGACCCCACAGCCCGGCTCCGGGCCGCCCTTCGGCGCGAACGGCGTCGCCTTCGACCGCAACCAGCGCTTCCTCTACGTTGCCACGACGGAAGATGCCAAGATCTACCGGATTCCCGTCCTCAACCACGGCCGCGCCGGGGACCTGCAGCTGTTTGCGTCCGGTGAGGCGATCGACGCCACCCAGGGAACCACCGAAGCGCTGCACGGGGCCGACGGCATCATGTTCGATGTCCAGGGCAACCTCTATGTGGCCGCCAACTCGGCGCAGCACCCGGCGTCGGGCTTGCCCGGCGAGCTCCAGGTGTTATCGCCGGAAGGCCGGCTGATCGCGCGCTACGACGGCTTCGGGCAGAACGACCTGGACTTCCCCGCCAGCCTCGTCTTTCATGAGCGCGCCATCTACATCACGAACCTTTCGCTGACCGACGGCGGAGCCAATTCCAAGCTGTCTGTAATGGACGTACCATTCCCAGGAGAGCCCTTGCGGCCCTAAGGGTTCGACCGTGAGTAAAAAGGGTCGGAATGAGGGCACGCACCGTCGGGATGCTTGGACGTCCCTCGCTCGCTCAGGACCGAGTCATCCACCCCGTCCGCGTCACGGGTGGGCGCTATCAGGCCCCGGTCGCCCCCGGCTATAGCGCGCAAATGAAACCGGAGTCGCTGGCCGTCTCTGCCTACCCGAAGGGGGCGGCCTGGCGGGAGGCGGCCGTGTGACGGACATGGGAAGGTTGGCCGGTAAGGTCTGCCTGATTACCGGTGCCGGATCGGGGATCGGGCAAGCGACGGCGCGCCTGTTCGCCAGGGAGGGCGCCCGCGTCATCGCCGCGGATCTCGACGCTGAGGCAGCTGAGCGGACCGCGGCCGAAGTTAGGGCAAATCGGGGGGACGCTATTGCGGAGCACGCCGACGTGACGAGCGAGGAGCAGACCCGGACGCTTGCCGCTCGCGCCATCCAGCGGGACGGCCGCATCGACGTCCTGTTCAACAATGCCGGTATCCCGGGAGTCGGCTCGGTGGAAGAAACCGGGCCGGAGCTGTTCGACCAGGTTATGCGCGTCAACGTCCGCGGTGTCTACCTGATGTGTCGCGCGGTCGTCCCCCACATGATCGCCCGGAAGACTGGGTCGGTGATCAACATGTCGTCCGGCATCGCCGAGATCGGACTGGCCCGACGGGTGTCATACGCGGCCTCGAAGGGCGCGGTCCTCGCGATGACCAAATCGATGCAGGTGGACTGCGCGCCATACGGGGTTCGTGTCAATGCCTTGATGCCAGGAACCATCCTGACTCCCTTCGTCGAGCGCTATCTGCGCGAGTCGTACGCCGACTACGAGGAGGGCCTCAACTCCATCCGAAAACGGCAGCTGGGAGGTGAGCTCGGCCGGCCGGAGGACGCGGCCTACGCGGCGCTCTACCTCGCCTCCGATGAATCGCGCTTCGTGATGGGCTCTGGGCTGATCGTCGACGGGGGGATGACGGGAGGCAAGTGACGATGCAGGCCGAGCCGACGGGCGCCAGCGCGCTGACCGAGCGATTTCGCCAGCGGGCGAGCCAGGCCGGCGCAACCGTTGAGACCGTCCCGGACGCCGCCGCCGCTGTCGCGGCGGTGGGAGACATGGCGCGGCGGCTCGAGGCAGCCCGCGTGACGTCGACCCCCGAAGGCGCGGAGTTCGCCCCTGCCAGCGCCCTCGTCGGCGGCTCCGTCGCAGAGGTGGCGGACGCCGAGCTGGGCGTCTCAGTCGGCCGTCTCGCCGTGGCCGAAACCGGATCGGTGCTGCTCGGTTCGAACGACCCGCGAGCCAGGATGGTCGGGATGCTCGCGCGAACGCATGTGGTTGTGGTCGGCGCCGACGCGCTTGTCTCCTCTCTCGACGACGCGGCCACCAGGATCCGAGCACTGGCCCGCCCGGGGCCGGACCAGCTGCGCTACGTGGGATTCGTCACCGGTCCAAGCCGGACGGCCGACATCGAGCGGGTGCTGACGATTGGCGTCCAGGGACCGCGGGCGCTCCACGTGGTGCTGATCGAGGGCGACTGAGGCGATGACCGCCACCAGCTTTGGAGCGCGCTACCGGAAAGCCGTGCAGGACATCCAACTGCGCACCAACCTGCTGGCGTTTCAGCGTGGCTGGCGGCAAAGCCGCGACGAGCGGTTCGCGGACTACCTGGGCCCGGATGGACAGTCCGGCGAGGCGGAGTTCGACACGCTGCGCCGGCAGCTCGCTGCCGCCAAGGACGCGGTGATCCATGACCAGGAGGCCATCTTTACCCGATTCAAGGCCGGTGCTGAATCCAACGGCGCCGTCGTCTACCAGGCATCGAGCGCGGACGATGCCACCCACTACATCCTCAGCCTTTGCGAGCGAACCGGTTCGACCATCCTGGTCAAGACCAAGTCGATGGTGAGTGAAGAGATCTTCCTCAACCATTACCTCGAGGCGCGGGGGATCCGCGCGGTCGAAACCGACCTCGGGGAATGGATCGTTCAGCTGCGGCACGAGACCCCGTCGCACATGGTGATGCCGGCGATTCATCTCAGCCGGAAGCAGGTCGGCGAGACGTTTTCCGAGGCGACCGGCAGGGAGGTCTCGCGGGAAGACGTCGGCGAGCAGGTCGGGCTGGCGCGCACCGAGTTGCGTAAAGACTTTCTCGCCGCCCATGTCGGCATGACCGGAGCGAACGCACTGGTGGCCGAGACCGGCACGGCCATGATCATCACGAACGAAGGCAACGAAGCCATGGTCACGACCCTGCCCGATGTGCACGTGGTACTGGTCGGATACGAAAAGCTGGTGGCGACCTTCGAAGACGCGATGACGCAGCTGCGCCTCTTGCCGCGCTCCGCCACCGGCCAGCCCATCACATCCTACGTCACCTTCATCAGCGGTCCCGATCGCGCTGGGCGCGAGCTGCATTATGTCTTCGTCGACAACGGTCGCAGCGCGATGCGGTCCGATCCCGACTTCGTCGACGCGCTGCGCTGCATTCGTTGCGCAGCCTGCGCCAGCGTGTGCCCGCCCTATCAAGTGGTCGGCGGTCACGTGTTCGGCCACATCTATTCGGGAGCCATCGGCCTGGTCAACACGCCATTTCATCATGGGCTGGAGCACGCCGCGGGTCCGCAGTCGCTCTGCGTCAGCTGCAATGCGTGCCAGACGGTCTGCCCGGTCGACATCCCGCTTCCGCGTCAGATTCTTGACGTCCGCCGGCGGGTCGTCGACGCGAACGGCCTGTCACCGCTGAAGCGCGCGATCCTGTTCGTCTGGGGCCGCCCCCGGCTTTTCCGCGCCCTCGCCCGCGCCGTCGCCGTCCTCGGCCGGCCGGTTACGCGAGACGGATTCTTGCGGCTTCCCATGCCGGCGCGGCACCGCTGGCGAACCCCGCCGGCGCCGAGGCTGCGGCCCGCCCGCCAGCGGCTGAAGACCGTCATCGAGCCGGCGGCGACGGGACCGCTGGCCAACAGCGGCGCGAAAGGCATCACCGTCGCCTATTTCATCCAGTGCCTGACCGATCCGCTCGCGCCGGAGCAGGCGGAGTCGGCCGTAAAGCTGCTCTCGGCGTGTGGCGCGCGGGTCGTCGTGCCCGAGGCGCAACACTGCTGCGGTCTTCCATTCATCGACTCCGGCGACGCCAGCGGGGCGAAACGCCTGGCCCGGCAGACGATCCTCACGCTCGAATCGACCGCGGCCGATTACGTCGTTTCAGCCGCAAACTCCTGCGTCGCCGCGATCGTCCACGACTATCCCCATCTCTTTAGGGACGAGCCGCAGTGGAAGGTGCGGGCGGAACGGCTCCGCGAACGGGTGCTCGACCTGGCGTCCTTCCTGGTCAACGTGGCCCGATTACCGGCCGGCGCGCTGGCAGGCCGCTCCAGCGACGTCGTCACCTACCACCCGTTCTGTCAGAGTCTCAACGTTCTCAACGCGGATCACGCGGCGCGGCGGCTGCTGACCGAGGTGTGCGGACTGGAGTTGCGTGAGCTGCCGGAGGCCAATGTCTGCTGCGGCTTCGGCGGATCGACCTCGTTCGATGCCCCTGAGGTGGCGCGCGGCATCGTCGAGCGCAAGCTGTCCAACATCGACAGCACCGGGGCGGACCTCCTGGTCACCGACAACCCGGGCTGCATCCTGCACCTGCAGGGAGCGGCGCTCGCCAGCGGCCGTCGCTTGCGCGTTCGCCACCTGGCCGAAATCATGGCCACCAGGCTGGTGCCACGCTCGCCCGGAAGCGACTGACGCCGAGTCCTGGCCCCTCTCACCCGAAATAACAGGCTCTTGCTCATCCTTTGTTATCGCGAGCCTCGCGAACGTGGCAAGCTTCGTTTACGCACCGTTGATGCTGCCCGGCCTAGCCTGAGATGGTGCGATGTTCTGGCCTGGAAGTACCCGATCGCGAACGAAGGAGGTGACCGCCGGGAGCCCTGGCGAGGCAATGATCTCGTACCCCAGTTAGATGGCCGGCCGTGGACCGGTGAAGGAGGAAAGATCCACCATGCAACGCACCATCCGTCTCGCCGCTGCAGCGGGAGCTACGGTCCTTGCTCTTGCCCTACCGGTAGGGGCTTTCGCCGCGCCGTCGAGCACGCTCATGCCGCCCCCCGGGTGCACGGGCGGCTGGAACACGACCCAGTCGGCCTTCCACAACCACGCGCCTGGCACCTCTCCCGGCTGCGCCGTGGCAATTTTCCACAAGAAATAGCGCGGGCAGCTTGGAGTCGCGTGTAAGGCCAGCATTGGCTCACGCTCATTGAGCGCGAGTCGCCCTGCTAGCTCGCAGGGCGTTTGGTAGGGAGACGAGCGTTTCTCCCTACCTATCAAGCTCAGAGCCAGTTCAGCTTGAACTTGACGGAGAGCCCGTAGTTCCCCTGGCTGGGATCGAGGACAATCGTCACATTCTTGATGTGCAACTTGTCAAGGAAGTTCTGCCCGGATGGCGTGCTGGTCAGGATGTTGACCGCAGCGTTGGAGAGGCTGAGGCCAAGGGGAGTGTCGTCGTCGGCCTTACCGGTGTAGATCTGCTTGATTCGCTTCTGCTCGGCAATCGCCCGTCCCAGTGGTGAGTCGTCGTCGACGAGCGCATCGAAGTCCAGGACCCAGAACTTGGGCCGATCGTCCTCATCCGGGGTGGCTACCGGATCCTTCGGCTGGATGTCGCTTACTCCGCGGAGGAGAAATAAGTCCTTGCGAAGCTGGTACTTGGGGACAGGAGGGAGCGACTGGCGCTGCACGGGAGCATCGCCGGCCGAGCCAGCCGGCGCGCCCAGGCGCTGAACGACGCTCGCATTGCCCTCGGTTTGCTGGAGTCGAAGGATGACTCGCTCCCTGGTATGAGGATCGGCGCGCGCCAGCATGGGCCACGGGTCCTGGCTGGTCAGCGCGCGGCGCTCGCCGGAAGGACCCGCTGGGGTTCGCAGCGGAAGGCGCTCCCCGTCGTCGAATCCGCGTTTCTCGAAGCGCCGGCGACCTGGCACAATCGGATGCTCCCTCTTGCGCCAGAGGCCGGCAAGGTCTCCGCGTGCAGAGCCTCCTGCCCAAACAGCCAGAGGCCTGTTTCTTGGCGCGCACGGATCGCATCTCGAACCTTACGAAAGGCGTAAGGGCCTGTTACCCGCCCGATCAGGTAACCGGGTGCTGTGTGTATCAGCTTTCTTGCGCGGTCGTCACTTTTTTGCGTCCGCTACCGTAATCGACCGGTTCGATACTCGGGCGGGGACGTTATGGGGGACAGGTTACGTCTCGTAGTGGGAAGCCTGCCACGGAAGGTTGTGGCGCTGGTAGGCGCTCACCTGACGGTGCTCCTGGCGCTGAGCGTCGGAGTCTCCGGGGTCGCGGTCGCACTCTTCCTACCGCCGGGAGGAACGGCGCTCGCATGGTTTATTCCTCTCGTTGACGGCGCTACGGTGCTAAGCGCCCTGGTTGTCGGCGCCATGGCCGGCATCGATGTCATCGTCCGACAGGAGCGAAGCGCCCTCCCGTACGTCGGCATCGGCACCGCTGTCGCAGCACTCTGGCTGACCTATATGCTCAGCTTTACCGGGGTGCTGCTCCCGGCCCTGACCGGTGCGCGGGATGGCGGCCTGCTATTCCACTTCAGCCGGATCGCAATGCCAGCTCTTCTCGTCTGGGCCCTGATCCAGCCCCCTGGTTCTTTGTCGAATCCACGTCAGGTGGTGACGATCGTGGTCGTGGCCACCCTCACGGCCGTGGGGGCGGCCGTGGGGGTGACCATGGCTCTCGATCCGATCCTCCAGTCGCTGCGCCTGGCCAGGCACTTCACCGATGTCAACGCTGCGATGCTGGGCGTTGAAGCCCTCGCCGTCGCGACGGCGGTCTGCTTGTTTGCGTTGGGACGCCGCGGCGATCCGCGATTCGCCGGCGCAATTACCGGCGCCGTCATCCTTTTGGGATTTGAGGCCATTGTCCAGGCACTCTCGAAGGCGCCTTACGATGCGGCCTGGTACGGGGCCGCGGCGCTGCGACTCGACCCGGCGCTGCTTCTGATGGCCGGTCTGTTGAGCCTCTACGGCTCGTCCGTGCGGGCGGAGCGGGTTGCCGAAGCGCGCCACCGCATGCTCGAAGAACTCGAGGCGCACTTGAAGCTGACCGTCGAGATGTCACCGGTCGCGGTGATCTCGACCGACCAGCCCGGCACCATTACTAGCTGGAACTCGCGGGCCGAGGCAACGTTTGGATGGTCACCGTCAGAGGCGATCGGACGCTCGCTCTGGGCCATGGTCGCGGCGGCAGACTGGCAAAGAATGCTCCGGCGGCGGGTGCGACGGCTGGGAGCCGCTGGGCCGCATCAGCCGCCACACGCGATGGAGTTGACCGGTGTTCACCGCGACGGCCGCGCCTTTCCCATCGAGCTGATCCTGGCTTCAAGACAGGGCCCTGGTGAGCAGGTCACACTCGTGTGCTCAATCCGCGAGGTGGCGGCGCCCGACGGCGGCCTCCTGCCGACCAGCCTTCGCGTCGCCGTGACGGAACCGTTCGCTACCTCGCCGACCTGGGCGGAAGCGGCGCCGCGCGTGCTGCAGGGCATCTGTGACGACCTCGGTTGGGATGTCGGTGAGTTCTGGGTGGTTGACCGGGAGGCCGATGTCCTTCGCTGGGAGCACGGCTGGCAGCGGCCATCCCCGGAAGTCGAGCGGTTCACGGCCGTGCGACGGGAGACCAAGGTCGCGCGCGGCAAGGGTCTCCTCGGTTTGGTGTGGAAAACGGGGGTGGCCTACTGGGCCGCCGACATGCGCCGGGACCGCAAGATGAGTCCCAGTGAGGTCGTCGCCGGCGCCAAATTGCGCAGCGGCGGTGCGTTCGCGATCCGGCAGGGCTCCGACATCGTTGGCGTGCTTGCCTTCTTTAGCCGGCGACGCATCCGTCTCGACCGGTTTCGCCTCGAGCGACTCGACGAACTCGCGCGCGATCTCGGCAACCTCATTCAGCGGAAGCGATCCGAGGAGGCGATGCGCGCGAGTGGCCAGCGCATTCGGGCGGTGCTGGACAACGTTGTCGACGGCCTCATTACGTTCGATGACAACGGCCGCATCGAGTCCTTCAATCCCGCGGCCCAGCGGCTGTTCGGCTACGAAGCTGGCGAGGTCATCGGGCAGGACCTCAAGCTCTTGATTGCCGAATCCCATCAGGCCGAGTTCCTCGCCCAGCTCAGGAGCACCCTCCGACCAGGAAAAAGGCACGCCAGCTCCGCGGCCTATGAGACGCAAGGCCGGCGCAAGGAGGGGTCAGTGTTCCCGCTGGAATTCAGCATCAACCAGGTGCGGCTTGGCAACGGCCGCCTTTACATCGGCCTATTGCGCGATATCACTGAGCGAAAGGCGCTCACCGAAGCACTCGAGTACCAGGCGCTCCACGACAGTCTCACCGGACTTCCAAATCGCACCTTCCTCGTGGATCGGCTCGAGCAGGCGCTGCTCGCCGCCCAGCGTGAACGGCAGCCGAGGGCACTCCTCGTGCTCGACCTGAATGGCTTCAAGCAAGTCAACGACACGCTTGGTCACCATCAGGGCGACCGCGTCCTCCAGGAGGTGGCTCGACGCCTGCGGAGAGTCCTCCGCAAAGCGGATACCGTGGGGCGCCTCGGCGGGGATGAATTTGCCGTCCTGCCGGCTGGAGCCACCGATACGCCTCGCGCGATCCTCATCGCGGAAAAGGTCCTCGAGATGCTCGAGGCACCGTTTCAACTCGGCGAGCATACCGTCGACATCGGGACCAGCATTGGGATCGCGATCTTCCCGGAGCACGGCGAAGACGCCACCACGCTCGCCCGGCATGCCGACATTGCGATGTACGTGGCCAAGCGCGCCCGAACCGGCTACAGCGTCTACGCGGCCGACCATGTGTCGTACCCGCCGGTCCGACCCCCTCTGATCGCCGCCCTGGGAGCCGCCATCGATCAGCTCGAACTGCTGCTCCATTACCAGCCGATCGTCGACCTGCGCAGTGGCGTGCCCGAGAGCGTTGAGGCCCTCGTCCGCTGGGGCCATCCGAGGCATGGCCTCCTGTTGCCAAATGACTTCGTTCCGGCCGCCGAACAGACCGAGTTGATTCACCCGTTGACGAGGTGGGTGCTCAACGAAGCGCTCAGACAGGCGCACGCCTGGCAGGCGGCGGGAATCGAGCTGGCCGTCGCCGTCAATCTGTCCGCCAGAAACCTGCTCGATCCGGAGCTCGCTGAAACCATCAGCGGCCTGCTTCAGGCCTGGTCGATCTCACCGGAGAAGTTGATTCTGGAGATCACCGAGCGGACAACGCTATCCACTCAGGACTTCGAAGCGCTCCGTCTCCTCCATGATCTCGGCGTTCGACTGGCCGTCGACGACTTTGGCACCGGTTATTCGACATTGACGTACCTGAAGAACTTGCCGCTTTTTGAAGTGAAGATCGACCGCTCGTTCGTGACTGACATGGTCACCAATCAGGACGATGCCACGATTGTGCGGTCGACCATTGACCTCGGTCACAGCATGGGCCTCAAGGTGGTGGCAGAGGGGGTGAACAGCGCGCAAACGGCGGACGCGCTGGCGCGTCTGAACTGCGACCTCCTCCAGGGATTTTTCGTTGGACGGCCGATGGCCGGTTCGGAAATCGCCGCCTGGTTAGAGGGGCTGCGGAATCGACTTGGGCAGCGGCGGTAATGGCATGAAAAGAGGCAAGCCGGACACGCGGTGGACGACTCGACAGAGCGCGCTGATTCTGATTGCTGATGATGATCTCCACGTCCGCCAGATGCTTCGGCACATGTTCGAGCTCGATGGTCATGAAGTGATCGAAGCCGAAGATGGCCGCGCTGCCTGGGACCTTGTTCCCGCCCGCCGTCCGGCCATCCTGGTAACGGACCTGCAGATGCCCGGGCTGGATGGTTTTTCTCTCTGCCGAGGACTCCGAGAGGCAGGTTTTCGACAGTTGAGGATCATCGTCTACACCGGCCAGCGAGTAACCGCCGAGGATACGAGAAACGCCGGCGCTGACGAGCTCGCCCTGAAGACCGAGCCAATCCAACACCTGCGCGATCTCGTCCTGAAGCTGCGACGGAACCTGCCCTGAGCCTATGGAGGCGGGGGCGGGATTCGAACCCGCGATGGAAGTTTGGCAAGCGTGCCCAGCCTGATGAATCCACGCGGCCGTACGTCGCCTGATTGGAAACCAAAAGGGAAGGATCCGACCGCGGGTCCGTTGCGGCGTACACAACCATGTCGAGGGTGGCCCGGTCCGGTCTTGTGCTGCTGACGGCGATCCTGATCGGCGCATGCGGGCCAGTCTCCATTCCGATTCCCGGCCAGCCGAGCCAGACGCAGACCGGCAGCCGCCTTCCCCCTTGCCCCTCGATCACCGCAACCGGCTGCGATCGGAGCGCGATCCAGGCCGTCGGGCGCGGTTCGTCTGTTTGCGCAGGCAAGGGGCCCGGCACCATCACGGCCTCCCCCATCGCGCTCAATGACCTTGCCTATATCCAGCCCATGGGTTTGATGGCCGGGGGTCACGTCACCCCCATCGACCACGGCTATTTCTACACAAAAGGGGCCATGGCAACACCGCCGCAACAGACGCCGGTCTACGCGCCGATGGCCGGCAACATCTCGAGCGTCACCCGCACGGTCCGTCAGAATGGCCTGGCTCATAGCGCCACCTATGACGACTATGCCATCACGATCGAAGCCACCTGCACCTTCCGGGTCCGCTTCAGCAACATGGTGCGATTCAGCGGTGGACTGGGAAACGCGATCGGCCAGCTTGAGGCCAACCAAACCAAGCTCCCCAATTACGCGGTCAAGGCCGGTGAGCTGATCGGGGACACGGGTCTGCCGACCGCCTATGGGATCGACGTCTGGGTAGAGGACGATGACATCACGTTGACTGGGTTCGTCAACCCTGCCCAGTACACGGCCGCCGAAGTCTGGAAGACCCACGTGGCCGATCTCTTCGACTCCGCGCAGGAGCCACTCAAGAGCCAGCTGCTTGCGCTCGACGAGCGCGATGCGACGCCGCGCTGGGGGAAGATCGACTACGACATCGATGGCAAGCTGGTGGGCAACTGGTTCCGCGTCGGCTCTGGAGGGTATGCCGGACTGAACACCATGAACGAGGGCTATTGCGATGGCCACCTGGCCGTGGTCTACGACGGGAACGATCCCGGACAGATCGATATCTCGTTCGGCAACTATCAAGGGGCGCCGCGGCAGTTCGCGGTGGTCGGCAATTCGCCCGATCCAGCCACCGTAGCCGGATCAACCGGTCTGGTCCGATATGAGCTCGGTCTCATCCAGAATTACTCAGCCTCCACCGGGCAGCTGTGGGACGGTAAGACCTATCTCCCTCACATTCGCACTCGAGCGTCGGCTGGCGTGATCGGAACCGTGCTGCTACAGCTGATGGCCACGCGCGGCCTGAAAATGGAGATCTTCCCGGGCAGGTCGGCCGGCCAGGTAGTCGGGTTTGATTCCAACGCAGTAATGTTCGAGCGCTGACGGAGATCCCTGGCGCGCGAGTTCCACCCGGTCGACCGACTGAGCGGCTGCCAGTCGGCGTGCTGGCGCATCTCGAAGACGTGATCCGACCTGCGTGCTATGCGGTCTGCTTGGGTGCGATGTCCTCGAGCTGTTCCTCCGCGTACATCTCGGGTTCGGTGGCGAAAAGGACGGACTTCTCGCTGATGACGCATCGCTTGACCTCCGGGCGTGACGGAACTTCAAACATGGAGTTCAGCAGGAGGTCCTCGATGATGCTCTTCAGGCCGCGGGCCCCAGTCCCCCGCTGCAACGCCTTGCGGGCGATCGCCGTCAGCGCCAGCGGCTCGAAGACCAGCTGGACATCGTCGAGGGCAAAGAATTTCTGGTACTGCTTGACGACCGCATTCTTCGGTTCGGTCAGGATGCGAATGATGTCGGCCTCATCCAGGTAGTCCACCGCGACTGTGATCGGAAGACGGCCGACAAACTCAGGGATCAAGCCGTACTTCAACAGGTCCATGGGTTGCAGCTGCGTCAGGATCTTGGTGCTCTCCTTGTCGCGATTCCCATGCGCTTTCGAGCCGAAGCCGATCTGCTTGTGGCCGATGCGGTGCTCGATCAGCCGCTCCAGGCCGTCGAAGGCGCCACCACAGATGAAGAGGATGTTCGTGGTGTTGATCTGGATAAAGTCCTGGTGCGGGTGCTTGCGGCCGCCCTGTGGAGGGACGTTGGCAATGGTGCCCTCGAGGATCTTGAGCAGCGCTTGCTGCACCCCCTCCCCGGACACGTCCCGGGTGATCGACGGGTTGTCCGACTTGCGCGCGATCTTGTCGATCTCGTCGATGTAGATGATGCCGCGTTCGGCCCGGGCGACATCGAAGTCCGCCACCTGGAGTAGGCGGAGCAGGATGTTCTCGACGTCCTCGCCAACATAGCCGGCCTCGGTCAGTGAGGTCGCATCGGCGATGGAGAAGGGCACGTCGATCATCTTGGCGAGGGTCTGTGCCAGGAGCGTCTTGCCACACCCGGTCGGCCCCACCAGCAGGACGTTGGACTTCTGCAACTCGACGTCGCTTGCCATCTTGCCGTGGGCGATCCGCTTGTAGTGGTTGTAGACCGCGACCGAGAGGACGCGTTTGGCGTGGTCCTGGCCGACCACATACTGGTCAAGGCCCGCGCAGATGATCTTGGGGTTCGGGATGAGGCCACCCTTGGTCCGCTTCTGCGAGGTGGTCTTGCTCTCTTCCTCCAGAACCTCCCGGCAGAGGGGGATGCACTGGTCACAGATATAGACCCCCGGTCCCGCGACCAACTTGCGGACCTGTGACTGATCCTTGCCGCAGAAGGAACAGCGCGTCTGCCGCCGGTTCTCACGCTCGTTCATTGCGAGGTCTTCGGCCCTTTAGGTTCGGGTTCCGGCGGTGGCTCCAGCTTGCCCCAGCCGGCCGCCGCCGGCTCGAGGCGGCCGTCTTTCGCCGCCGACTGGCCGTCGCGGCTGCTGCTCAGGATGATGTCGTCGATGATGCCGTACGCCTTCGCTTCCTGGGCGCTCATGAAGAAGTCGCGCTCGGTGTCCCGCTCGATCTTCTCGATCGGCTGCCCGGTGTGCCTGGCGAGCATCTCATTGAGGGTCTGACGCATCCGCAGGATCTCCTTCGCGTGGATCTGGATGTCCGTCGCTTGGCCCTCGAATCCGCCGGAGGGCTGATGGATCAGGATCCGGGTGTTCGGCAGGGCAAACCGCATGCCCCTGGCGCCACCGGCCAGCAGTACCGTCGCCATGCTGGCGGCGAGTCCCATGCACACCGTCGAGACCCGCGGACCGACATAGCGCATGGTGTCGTAGATGGCGAGCCCGGCCGTGACCACGCCCCCAGGGCTGTTGATGTAGATATTGATGTCCTTGTCCGGGTCTTCGGAGGCCAGGAAGAGCAACTGGGCCATGACGACGTTGGCCACCTGGTCGTCGATGGGTGTGCCGATGAAGATGATGCGATCCTTGAGTAGGCGCGAGTAGATATCAAAGGCGCGCTCTCCGCGGTTGGTGGTCTCGATCACCATCGGGATCAGCACTTCCGGTTGCCGGCTCAGCCGTTGCGGGTTCATGCGTCGCTCTCCTGTTGTTCCGCCAGTATTGGGGTCATTTCTTACGATCCAGACCTCAGCGGCCCACTTATGAAGACGCGGAAAGGCCGAGAGCCCGGCGGTTTTCACCGCTCAGATCGCCTTAGCTTTCACCGGTGCCTTGGCCGGCGACGGGCTCCTTCGGCGGCTTCCCCGGCTTTTCCGGTTTTTCGGCCTTCCCCGCTACCAGATCGACTTCTCCCGCCCCCAGCCGCAGATCACGGGCGCCGTTTCAGCCTGCCGCGATCTCAGACGTTTCTGCTCCCGCCCGGACGGCGTGGAGATCGACTGCGCGCTGTCTCCAGAATGCGAGCCGGTCGACAAAGCGCTGGATCTGTTTTTCGTGGACCAGCAGGTCGTGCGACCGGAGATACGCCTGCGCCGGCTCCTGGAGTTCGGCCATCTCGGCGCGGAACCGGTCAACGATTCCGACGACGAAATTGTAGAGCTCGCTGTATACGGCAATCCAGTGCACGGCGTCCCGAAGATATGGGCTGGACGGGTCCTCGCCCGGCATTAAGAGCGAGGCGGAGACTGCCTCCAGGGCGGCCTGCTCAGCAGAGGTGTGATGCGGCGCTGTGCCCGGCCCAGTGTCGCCGGCGGCACTGGTGGGGTGGGCGCCATCGATCGGCGCATCCATCTTGGCCTTTGTTCTTTCCCCCCCAACCGAGCGGCCTGGTCCGGCCGGGCATCCCACTGACGACCTGGGGAGGAGGACAACCAAAGGGGGGCCCAGTAGTGCCGCTCAGTGTACGCCTTTTGGGGAACTTCAACAGAGTTGCTTTTGACGAGGGAGCTTCCGTCGGCCTGGCTGTCAGCGCGGGCTGGGGTTTAGCCTTGCGGCGCCACGCTCCCGGGCAAGGTGAGGGCGAAGCTAGCGCCCGCGCCGGGCGCTGGGTCCTCGAGCACCAAAGAGCCGCCCTGCAGCTCGGCAAGCTGACGGCTGACGGCGAGGCCAAGCCCGACGCCACCCCGACCGTGGAGCTGGCCCTCCACCTGGAAGAACGGCTCAAAGATGCGGGTGCGCGCCTCGGCCGGGACGCCCGGGCCGTGGTCGACCACCTTGACCTTCTTCGGGGTGTCGCTCACCACGATCTCGATGCCACCGCCTCTGCCGTGGACGAGCGCGTTGCTGATCAGGTTGTCCAGGATCAGGCCGAGGTGGGCCCAGTCGCCGTCGACCATGACGGGCTGCGCGGGGAGTGTCATGATGAGCTCCCCCGACTCGAGCTCGGCGAGACCCGCGGCGCGGTTGACTGCCTCGGCGACCGGCCGCCTCAGGTCGAGGGTCGCCAACTTGAGGATGACACCGCCGGCATCGATCCGAGCAGCCAACAGCATCTGGTTCACGAGCCGCTGGGCCTCATCAGTCTTGCGGGCAACCATTTCCAGCGCCGTCCTGGCGCGCTGAGAACCGCTCGGCAAGCTGCCGTCCAACAAGAGAGAAACATAGCCGCCGATCACCGTCAGTGGCGTGCGCAGCTCGTGCGCCGCCACCTTGACCAGGGAGGCCCTGGAGCCCGCGACCTCCGCCTCGGCACGCGCCCGCGCCACCTCCGCTCGCATGCGGGCCAGCTTGATCGCGCCGGCAACGCGCGCCACCAGTTCCCGCGCCGTAAACGGCTCGATCAGGTAATCGTCCACCCCCTCCTCGAACGCTTCGATCGACGCCTCCTCGTCGGCCAATGCCGAGAACATCACCACGGGCAGATCACGGGTGGCGGACTCAGACCGCAACTCCCGCAGCAAAGCCAAGCCGTTCTTTCCAGACATCATCGCGTCGGCCAGCACCAGGTCGGGCGGCCGAGTGCGCACCGCCAACAAGGCTTCGAAGCGGTCATTCGCGGTGTCCACATCCCAGTGCTGATCGAGGAGGCCCCGGATGTAGGCACGGCTCTCGCGGTTATCCGCGGCAACGAGGATCCGTCCATCCGCTAGCGCAGCGTTCAGCGAAGCACCCGCCGCCCCACGCTCGGCCTCTTTGTCCGGGCGGTCGGGAGCAATCAGCCTTAGTCGGTGATGTCGTCTGGTCGACTCGCCGATAGTCATAACCCCGGCACCAGCCGCGAGAGCGCTAGCTTGCCGGGGGCCCGCTGAGCGAACGTCTCCGGGCCACATTTTGAAGGGGCTTCTGTTGACCGATTTGAAGGGGCTTCTGTTGACCGAGGCGTTGCGCCAATGATCAGCTCAGGGGTAGGGTCGGCAGGCATATTGCCCGGTCTCACAGTGGGTAGACGATCCTTTATAGCAGCCCATACCATAGTCAGAGGCGGATATCAAGCGATGCCCCATTCACTCGCAACTCAGATCCAGGAGATAGGCATCTTTGGCATTTGTTGGGCTGGGGCGGTTTGTTGGTCGCACGGGCTGCGATCCGAGCACCGGCGCCGCTTCTTGGAATTCGCGCGCGGGCCTGATATGACACAGAAGTGGCCGGGGACACCTAGACTCTGCAGGCAATGGCCCAAGTGGGTGCCGAGCCGCTGATCGAGGTTGAACACCTCACACGTGTTTTCGGCGCGCGCGAGCAGAAGGTTACAGTCCTCAGCGACCTTTCGTTCTGCGTGCCCGCTGGCTCCCTGTTCGGCATCAACGGCCCTTCGGGGAGCGGCAAGTCTACCCTGCTCAACCTGCTCACGGGCCTCGACCGGCCCACCAGCGGCCGGGTGGTTTTCGGCGGCGAGGAGCTGAGGGCCCGCACCGAGAACCAGCTTGCCCGGTGGCGTGGTCGCCACGTGGGCATCGTCTTCCAGTTCTTCCAGCTGATTCCCACCCTGACCGCGTTGGAAAACGTCATGCTCGCCCTGGAGCTGGGGGGTGCGGGCAAATTCAGTCGCGGCCAGTGGCGCGAGCGCGGGATGGCCTGTCTCACCCAGGTCGGGGCGGCGGATTTCGCCAACCGGTTGCCGGCCAAGCTGTCCGGCGGCCAGCAGCAGCGGATCGCGATCGCCCGGTCGCTGGTCAACGACCCGGCGGTGATCGTGGCCGACGAACCCACCGGCAATCTCGATTCGCGGTCGGCCCACGACGTCTTCGACACGCTCGCGGGGCTCACCGATCATCAGAAGACCGTCGTCTTTGTGACTCACGCCACGGAATTGGCGTCGCGCTCGACGGCGGGGATCGAGCTGCTTGACGGTAGGATCGTGGCGCAGCACGGCGGCGCGACCGCCATTCCTCAGTCGGCATGATACTGACGCCGCTGACGCAGAAGGCGATTGGCGACATCACGCGCCGTAAGCTGCGCACGCTGCTGGTGGTGCTGGGTATCGTCGTCGGCGTTGCGGGGCTGACCGCCATCAACATCACCGCCCATGCGCTGACCGCCGCCTTCGCTTACAGCGCCAGCGAGCGCGCGACTTCGGATGTCTCGATATTCCTGGTGTCGGTCGATCCTTCCGCGGCTCGGCAGATCCAGGCGGTGCCCAACGTGAAAGTCGTCCAGGTGCAGTCCTTCTACCTCACGCGCTGGAAGGTGAGCGTGGCGCCCGGGCACGTGAACATGAGAATCGACGCCTACGAGAACCTCCAGGACATCAAGCTATTTCCTTTCCAGCTGACCAGCGGCCGGCTACCCGGCGTCGGTGAGATCGTCATGGAATCGAGTGACCGCGGGCTCCAACCGTTCAAGGTCGGTGACACGATCTCCATCACCACTCCGTCGGGGCTCACCCCACTCACCGTCGTGGGCCTGGCGCGCACGCTTGGCGACACCGCGGCCACCTTCAGTTCGTTCGCCCGCGGCTACATGAGCCAGGATGGCCTGGCCATCGCGACCGGCATTACCAAACCCAATGACGTCGAGATCCAGGTCGTGGACAAGGGCAGGGCGCCCGAGACGGCACGTACCGTCACGGCGCTGCTCCGGCAACAAGGCGACGTCGTCCTGGGCTCCAACCTGGTGGGAAACCAGTTCGACCCCGGGCCGGTCAACGGCCTGTACGTCATCATGGATGTCCTTTCGGTCATCGCGCTGATCCTGGCGGGTTTCTTGATCATCAATACGGTCGCCACGCTCGTGGGAGAGCAGATCGCCATCATCGGGACCATGAAGGCGATAGGGGCTACCCGCGGCGCCGTGATGCGGGGCTTCCTACTGACGGTCGCTGTTTATGCGGTGGTAGGCACCGCCCTCGGCATCGCGCTTGGATTGTTCGGCGGCTACCAGTTCACGCTTTTCCTGGCCAACCTCGCCACCCTGGACATCGGACCCTTCCAGGTCGACCCATCGGTCATCCTGTTGGGCGCGGTCGTCGGACTCCTTATTCCTTTTGCTGCCGCCATCGTCCCTCTCTGGTCGGGTACGCGCATCACCGTCCGAGAGGCATTGACCGCCTACGGCATCGGGGGCTCGCCGGTCCGAGCGGATCGAACCCCGGTGGGCGCCGGTTGGACCTGGGTACCGCAGACAGCCTGGCTCGGACTGCGCGGCCTTTTCCGTCGGCGCGGGCGCGCGGTGCTCACCTTGCTCTCGGTGACCCTGTCGGCGGCCGCCTTCCTGGCCGTGCAGACCACGACGTATTCGGTCAACGATTACATCGGCAAGCTGTTCTCCCAGTACGGCGCCGACCTGTTCGTCTCCACGGGGCAACCCCAGCCCCTCGACCAGGTGCGGTCGCGGCTGCTGAGCGTCCCAAATGCCGCGGTGGTGGAGCGATTCTCGAACCGTGAGGTGAACTCGCGCTGGGGCCACATCGTGCTGACGGGAGTCGAACAGACCCCGACCCTCTACCGTCGAGACATCCTTCGCGGCCGGTGGTTCACGCCCGGGGAAAAGAATGTCGTGCTGATCAACGAGCAGCTGCAGCAGAAGACTGGGCTGCGAATCGGCGATGCGATCGAGGTGTCGACGGGCGTCAAGAGCCAGGCCTTTCACGTCGTCGGGGTTCTCCACGACCTGAACGGCGGGTTGGGCACGATCGGCGTCGCAATGACGTCGTTCGACAATTGGCTCGCTTTCTTCGATCTGCCTGCAGACCGCGCCGGCGGGTTTATGGTGGGCACCGTCGACCATGCGCAGGCCGCCGTGGACACGACGGCGAATCGGATCGACGACGCACTGGTGGCCCAAGGCCTGTCACCGTTCGTGACCACGGCGCAGCAAAACATCACGCGCAACCAGGGGCAGTTCCAGATCTTGTACGTGCTGCTCTCCGCGGTCGCGGCCATCGTGGCGCTGATCGGCATTCTCGGGCTGTTCAATACCTTGACGACGTCGGTCCTGGAGCGACGCCGGGAGATCGGCATCATGCGCTCGCTCGGTGCAAGCGGGCGCCGCGTGGCGACTGTCTTCTGGGTTGAAGCGCTGGCGTTGTCGGCGCTGGCCTGGGTTGCCGCGACCCTGATCGGGATCCCGGCGGCTTACGGATTCGTGTCGCTGATTTCCGCCGTCCTGATCAACGTCGGATTCGCATTTAACCCGACTGCATTGCTGGCCATGCTGGCCTTCACTTTCGTTATCGCCACCCTCGGCACTTTCATTCCGGCACTCGCCGCCGCCCGGCTTCGGGTGGCCGGTATCCTCCGGTACGAATAACGTGCCGCCGCCGCTATCGGCGCGCGCATCCTGACCTTCGACACGCGAGTCTTCCGGCGCGCCGCACCACTCCAGGGCGGCGCATTCACGGTTCTGCCTGCTGACACCTGACACTCACGTGCGGCGAGCCAGAAACCTTAACCGCTCCTTAGCCTCCCAACCCGCCGGCTTCGGCAATAATTGCCGGAGTGATCGATGGGCGTGTGGAGTCGGGTGATTCCGCGCCGCCGATTGACTCAGCGTCGTTGTTCATGGTCACCGAGTGGCAGGAGGGGCTATAGAGAGGAGCGAGCTTCGGATCTGTTTGTTCGGGTCTCGGCCAAATTTCGTGGGCGTCCAGCTCACGTCCTACACGAGAGGGAAAGAGAATGCATCGTCTTCTAGTCACTGTGGTTATCGTGCTGATGACCACGGTCGGCGCTGCCGCTTCTTCCGACAGCTCCAGCCATTCGAAGGATCCGAACGTCACGGTCGTCAACAAGACTTTCCTGCTTTACAGGACTCCAGTCGGCTCGAAGACCGTTCCGAACGGAGCTATCACCGTCGTCGCATCCGTGGATGTCCACGCTTATGGCGAGATCCGGGTGGCCGCCGGTAATCGGTGCGGGTCTCCACAACCTCTGACCCTTCTGCTCACTCACCAGGAGGGGAGCGAGTTCGTGGTGACCATGGATTCGGTTACGCTGCCGCCCTGTGGACAGTTCAGTAAGGCCTATGACGTTCCAGGCACGACGATTGCCATCCAAACAGATCAACGGTCGGTTCCCAGCGGCACCAGCGACAACTTCGATCTCGTTTTTTACGGTCACGATTAAGCGCTAATCGGGTAGGGGCTGATGTCTAGTCAGCCCCTCCCACACCACCGGACGTGCGGGCCCGCATCCGGCGGTTCATCAGGTAAGCCGTAGCCGACGCCAAGTTGTCGCAAAGCCATGCAGGC